>RCNB010005156.1_pt1 | contig 11585 bp, 11 predicted proteins | sample 2041321 | NCBI WGS metagenome assembly RCNB01 (sample SAMN09708232, study PRJNA481090) | Marine sediment metagenome, whole genome shotgun sequencing project.
GGAGATTGGGACATGGAAGACTTGAACGTTGTCATCGCCGGTGCCGCTGGCGAGGGAATACAGACAGTAGGGGCTGTTCTAACAGCAACTATTCTGGCCCAGGGTTATGCGGTCTTTGCTTGGCAAGAGTATGAATCAAGGATACGCGGCGGGCAAAAATTGACTGTCACTGATGAGACGGAAAGGAGACATTGCGATGGAACGGAAAGGATCACAAACCGAAAGGAATCTACTTACGGCCTTTGCAGGTGAATCCCAGGCACGAAATCGATACACTTACTTTGCCAGCCAGGCAAAAAAAGACGGTTTCGTCCAAATGCAAGCCATCTTTGAGGAAACTGCCAACCAGGAAAAAGAGCATGCAAAAAGACTCTTCAAATTCTTGGAGGGTGGTGAAGCGGAGGTATCTGCAAGCTTTCCTGCCGGTGTCATCGGCACCACATTAGAGAACCTAAAGGCCGCAGCTGCAGGGGAAAACTACGAACACACCCAGATGTATCCAGGCTTTGCTAAGGTAGCCCGCGAGGAAGGCTTTGAAGATATAGCGAAAGCTTATGAGGCCATTGCTATAGCTGAAAAGCAGCACGAAAAGCGGTACCTTGACCTTGCAGCCAATATCGAGGCCGGTCGCGTGTTCAAGAGGGACGGGCAGGTTGTGTGGCGGTGTCGCAATTGCGGCTATCTGCACGAAGGAGAATCTGCCCCAGAGACGTGTCCTGCTTGCGAACACGCTCAGTCACACTTCGAACTATTAGGTGAGAACTGGTAGTGTCGAACATTGAGAAAAGCTGGCCTTGGGACGTCTGACAAAGAAAAGGAGGGGCAAAGTGGAAAGCGTGATAACCATCCTGAGAAAAGGAGGACAAGACGATGTATGACAAAAAACAACTGTGTGAGAAAATCAGAGAGATCTACCCTGACATTGGTGAATGCGGCATCGATATAGACGTTGAGTATGACGAGGCAAAAAAGGCATGGGTTGTGGATCTAAAAAAGGGGAAACACGAACTCAAGACACATTTGGAACTACAAGAAGCTGATCAATGTGTTGAAGGCAAACAGTGTGTTTCCCTCGGTCTGCAGGTCGCACAACTAAGGGCAAACATAGAAAGGATGCCAGATTAGACAGGCTTTCCGATTTTGATCTTTCGGCCTGTTCGAAACACAATCCTTGGTTGTCGGCTGGCTGCTCTTATACAGTCTTGGCTGTTGAGTCTTGGTGAATATGAAAAGCATGAGGCCTACGACGGGTGAAGGAGTGGCCCTTCCTTTATGTCTTGGATGACTGCTTGGGTACCCGAAAACTACACTGACACGTCTTCCGGACCCGAGGGAAAAACCCTTGCTGGAAGACGCATCATGATTCCACCGGCCAGACCTGAAGCTAATCCTCTTCTCCGCAGTCTTAAAAGGCGTGGAGCAGAGACTCTGGAGTTTCCAGCTCTGAAGACTGCCCCACCCGCAGACTATGGCCTCATGGATAGAGCGATCCAGAGGGTAAAGGATTTTGACTACATCATCTTTTCTGGCAGCAGCTGAATGACAAACTTCTTGGAGCGCCTCGAGGTGATCCACGTTCAAAGGGCATTCTTCGGCGGGCCAAAGATTATAGCCATAGGATGCGGTGCCATGTCTGCCATCAATAAAGAAGGCATTGAGATCCACCATGTTCCGAAGCTCCGCACTGCTGAGGGTGTAACGGCAGATCTAGGGGAGGTATCCGGGTCGATGCTTATGCTTGTCAGGGTGGAAGGGACATCGCAAGACCTGCCGCGAAGGCTAAGAGGCATGGGAGCATGGATCACTAAGGTGGTGAGCTACCGGATGTTCGTTAACGCTACCGCAGAGAGGGACACATCGCTGACCTGGCCAAAAGTTTGACAGACTATTTTGGCAAAGTCAAAGAGTCATAGAATGAATGTTGAGTCTAGATGACCTTGGTTCACTTTGGTTACAGAAGCAATGTCGGTTACGCGACACCCCTCAAGGAGTATAGCTAGTCGCATGGTTTCAAATACTGCATATCGTTGCATAAAATACAGTGTTCACCCTATTGAACTCACCACCTTACCCAAATATAAAGAAAAACTTGAGCTTGTGTTTTGTAAGGACTATATTCCGAATGTGCGAGGATTAATAGGACGCTTGCTTCAAAGTTCATTTGCTTTCAGGGGACCAATATCATGACACAAACCCAAAACTCGAAGAACCCTGTGGAAGTATGCAAGGCCGGATTCAAAACCCGCACGGACTTTAGAGAACAACTGCCACGCATTATCGATGATATCGTGGAAAGCTGTCATGATGAGGCGTGTTTTAAGCACATCCATGCCGAATTGATCCCTTCTCGAAAGGCAGTTATTGAAATAGTAAAACGACTACGAGAACTTCTTTTCCCGGGATACTTCAGCAAAGAAAACATCGATTATACTAATCTAAAATACCAAATGGGCCAGTCCGTTGATGCCCTGTCCCAGATTGTTTCCCAACAGATCACTCATAGCCTTCGACATGAATGCCTTCGTTATGATCAACCCTGTATCGAGTGTGTCAGGCTTGGTTACGAAGAGGCTCTAAGATTCTTAGGGGCTATTCCTGAGATGCGCAAGGTCTTGGGTACCGATGTGCGCGCTGCATACGATGGAGATCCTGCGGCCAAGAGTTATGACGAGATTGTCTTCAGCTATCCAGGAATCTTTGCCATCATGGTCTATCGGATAGCCCACCAACTGTTTGTACGAAAGATCCCATTACTTCCTCGGATTATGACGGAATATGCTCACAGCATTACAGGAATTGATATTCATCCGGGCGCCCAAATCGGAGAAAGCTTTTTCATCGATCACGGCACGGGCATCGTGATTGGGGAGACAGCTGTTATTGGCAAGAATGTGAGGCTATACCAGGGGGTCACTTTGGGGGCTTTGTCGCTTTCCCAAAAAGCTGTCGAAAACCTGAGGGAAAAGAAACGGCATCCGACTGTCGAAGATGATGTCATCATTTACGCAGGGGCGACTATTTTAGGTGAAAAGGCCGTCATTGGAGCACACTCCGTAATCGGCGGCAACGTCTGGATAACAGAACCGGTCCCTCCGGGTACGAAGGTCTTCTTAGAGGCACCTCGGTTAATCTTTAAGTAGCTTGATAGCTGTTTTGAATTCTTTCTTTAGAACTGCCATGGCATGTAACATACCGAGCAGGGGGATATTATGAGTAAGATTTTTTCTGATATCGAGACGACCATCGGGAATACGCCCATGGTCAGGTTGAATAATATGACCAAGGGGATCGAGGCCGACATACTTGCTAAACTGGAGTTCTTCAATCCCGTTGGCAGTGTGAAAGATCGCATAGGCGTTGCAATGATTGGAGCCGCAGAACGTGAGGGGCTTATCACTTCTGACACGCTGATTGTGGAGCCAACGAGTGGTAATACAGGAATTGCATTGGCCTTTGTTTGCGCCGCTAAAGGTTATAAGCTTTGCCTAACCATGCCTGATACTATGAGTGTTGAAAGGAGAAGGCTGTTAAAACACCTGGGAGCAGAGGTGGTGTTAACTCCTGGCAGCGAGGGAATGAAAGGGGCGATTTTGAAAGCACAAGAGATCCTGTCGAAAACCAAGGGGGCGTATATGCCTGACCAGTTCAAGAATCCAGCCAATCCACAAATACACCGCCAGACCACTGCTGAAGAAATCTGGCGTGATACTGACGGCGCAGTGGACATCTTGGTTGCGGGTGTCGGGACTGGAGGGACCATTACAGGAGTGTCGGAAGTTATCAAGGAACGTAAATCTTCCTTCAAAGCCATCGCAGTCGAACCACAAGATTCCCCTGTGCTTTCCGGGGGAAACCCGGGCCCCCACAAAATACAAGGGATCGGGGCGGGTTTTGTTCCCGACATCCTGAACGTCAATATTATTGACGATGTTGTCAAAGTAACCAACGAGAACGCATTTAGCACAGCAAGGCAACTGTCAAAGCAAGAGGGGATCCTGTGCGGAATATCTTCGGGGGCAGCGGTATGGGCTGCTCTGGAAGTCGCAAAGCGCTCTGAAAATACTGGAAAACAAATCGTAGTCGTGATTCCCAGCACCGGTGAACGTTACATAAGCACCGATCTTTTTAATGAGTGAAGAAGGCTAAGTTCCTTTTGTCGGAGAAATGCTTATAATATTGAGTAGGGCCTATGGAAGACAAACTCAGAGAATGGTACGTTGATTGGCTCTGAGCAGAAGATAACTAGTCCACGTTCATATTAGAAGGAGAAACAGACAATGTGGGATTATACAGCCGAGGTGAAAGAGCACTTTTTGAATCCTCGAAACGTCGGCGAAGTCGACGATCCTGACGGGGTGGGCGAGGTAGGTTCGCTTGCTTGTGGTGATGCCTTAAAGCTAACGTTCAAAGTTGATGAGCAGAAGCGAATCAAGGACGTCAAATTTCAGACGTTTGGATGTGCCAGTGCCATCGCTTCTTCATCTGCACTGACAGAAATGGTCAAGGGAATGACCTTAGAGGATGCCGAGAAGATTACCAACCAAGATATTGCCGATTACCTTGGTGGACTTCCAAAAGAAAAAATGCATTGTTCCGTTATGGGACGAGACGCCTTAGAAAAGGCGATTGCGCATTATCATGGCCGGCCTGAGAAAAAGATTGAAGGTAACGTTGTCTGTGAATGTTTTGGAATTACTGACGTGGAAATCGAGCGGGTCGTGCGTGAAGACAACCTGATGACTGTGGAAGATGTAACCGATTACACCAAGGCTGGAGGCGGGTGCGAAAGTTGTCACGAGAGAATCCAGGAAATTATTGATCAAGTCCATGGCAAGTCTCATGTCGTACAGCATAAGCCAACAGGCTTGACTAATATCCAAAAGATCAAACTCATCGAAGAAACCTTGGAACGAGAGATCAAGCCTTCTCTGAAGAAGGACGGAGGTGATATAGATCTCGTCGACGTGGACGGGAACACTGTTTTTGTGCGGCTGCATGGAACGTGTGCCACTTGTGCCGCCTCAGAGGTCACGCTTAAGCACTATGTAGAGTCTAAGTTGCGTGATCTGGTTACACCAGAACTGGTTGTAGAGGAGATACAATAATGAAAGTCATCTACACCGACAACAATGCCACTACTCAGGTTGCGTCTGAGGTCTTAGAAGAGATGCTTCCCTATTTTCATGATCTTTATGGGAATCCATCGAGCATGCACAGTTTTGGTGGTCAGGTAGCCGTTAAATTGACAGAGGCCAGGGAAAAAGTAGCTGACCTCGTCGGCGCGACACCAGATGAGATAATATTTACAAGTTGTGGGACAGAAAGCGATAACACGGCCATCAAAGCGGCAATAGAGTCAAATCCTGGAAAGAAACATATTGTTACTACGCGCGTTGAGCATCCCGCAGTCAAAAATCTTGGTGAGTATCTTAGTAAGCGCGGATATCGGGTGACCTTTCTGCCAGTGGACCGGCAAGGGAGACTGGGCTTGGAGTATCTACAGAAAAGCCTTTCAGACGATACTGCCATTATCAGCATCATGTGGGCCAATAACGAAACTGGAGTTGTGTTCCCTGTTGGAGAGATCGCTGAGATGGCACGAGATAGAGGCATTGTTTTCCACTCGGACGCGGTGCAGGCTGTGGGAAAGATCCCAGTGGATGTCCGAGAAGTGCCCGTCGACATGCTTTCTCTTTCAGGGCACAAAATCCACGGGCCGAAGGGAATTGGTGCGCTTTATGTCCGGAAAGGGACTAAGTTTTCTCCGCTTCTGATGGGAGGACATCAAGAAGGAGGACGAAGGGGTGGGACCGAAAATGTCGCGTCAATCGTTGGACTGGGGAAGGCCTGTGAATTGGCCGTGGAGCACTTGAAGGGGCAAAACGAGCACGTAAAATACCTGAGAGATAAACTGGAAAGGCAAATCCTGAAGGAGATTCCTAACGCCTTGGTTAACGGAGATCGTGATAATCGCCTTCCTAATACGACCAATATCAGTTTTGAGTATGTGGAAGGTGAGGCGATCCTGCTGATGATGAACGAGTTCGGTATTAGCGCATCTTCAGGTTCGGCATGTACGTCAGGTTCATTGGAGCCATCTCATGTGCTTCGAGCTATGGGCGTACCTTTTACCGCGGCACACGGTTCTATTCGCTTTAGCCTGAGTGTGTATAACACCGAAGAAGAAATCGATTTTATCATTGAAAAGCTACCTCCGATTATCGAACGCCTGAGATCGCTATCACCCTTCTGGGGACAATCCGGGAAGGAGGCTTAGCCTTGTTGCCATCCATAAATGGAGGTCCTTTGTCAAGCTGGCATCTCCCCCAATTAAAACCGGCAACATAGAATCTCAATACCAATCGGAAACCAAAACCAGGAACGAGGATAGCACAATGTCCGAACTTTTGCACAAAACCCTTCGCTATCGCTGGCTCATTTTTTGGGTTCTCGCAGCAAGTTATGTTCTGGTCTATTTCCACCGCCTCTGTCCGGCAGTAGTAGCCGTGGATATGATGCATGATCTCCAGGCTGGAGGCGCCCTGCTTGGTCTTCTGGGCTCAGCCTATTTCTATCCTTATGCAATCATGCAGTTGCCCGCCGGCCTTCTTTCCGATTCCTGGGGGCCGCGGCGAACTATTACGTGGTTTTTTACTTTGGCTTTTGCGGGGTCCCTCCTGTTGGGACTCGCACCTTCACTCTTGTGGGCAATTATTGGACGCGCCCTGGTGGGGTTAGGTGTTTCCATGCTCTTCGTGTCAACCATGAAGGTGCTGGCAGAATGGTTTCGAGTGAGGGAATTTGCCACCATGACCGGTATTCTCATGGCCATGGGAGGTGTCGGCACTCTGGCTGCAGCCACTCCCTTGGCCTTGATCAGCACCATGATAGGTTGGCGCTTTGCTTTTGTAGCTGTCGGTATTGTTACTCTGCTGTTGGCGATCCTGGTATGGCTGTTTGTGCGGGATCGGCCTGCTGATCTGGGATGGCCTTCTCCTTCAGAGTCTTCTGGACCCTCTCCTCAGAACATTGGGCTGTTGGAAGGCATGAAAATAGTACTAACGTATCCGCGGTTTTGGCCTGTTGCAATCTGGTTCTTCTTTGACTGTGGGATCTTTTTCTCCTTCGGAGGGCTCTGGGGAGGGCCATATCTCATGCAGGTATACGACCTCACAAAAGCTCAGGCGGGCCAGATCCTTTCCATGTTGGCTGTGGGCATGATCGTGGGAAGTCCACTGCTCAGTTTCTTATCCGACCGGATCTTCAAAGGGCGAAAGCCGGTGCTGATAGTGTCGAGCTTTTTCTTGTTTTGCCTTACTGCTCTGCTGGCCTTCTGCACGGATGAACTGTCCCATCTCGGCCTTTACTTCATATGCTTTGGCCTCGGCATCTTTTCCAGCGCCATCGTAGTGATCGGCTTTACAACCACAAAGGAACTGTTTCCCGTACAAATAGCAGGGACATCCACCGGCTTGGTCAACATCTTCCCTTTTGCTGGAGGGGCCGTATTTCAACCCCTGCTTGGATATATCCTTGAAAGCCACGGCCGCGTGGAAGATGCTTTCACTTTGGCTGGTTACAAGCAGGCCTTTTTTGTTCTTTTTGTCTGCGGCCTCATTGCATTTCTGGCAAGCTTATGCCTTCAGGAAACTCTGACCAAGGAATGAGGCCACCCTCCATGCAGCTGACCCAGACCTAACCCTTACTCGTTCTTGGTGAACTTGATACCTGAAGTCTCTCCTGCTACGTTCTTTCGCAAAATACAGGGTTTACCCTATTTACTTGTGCGTCAACTATATTAATCTCCTTTAGTAGTCAGTCTTTAGCTAAATCTGTAGTTTTTATTCGTTTTGTTGCTAATAGCTAAAGCCTTGCATCCATAAGGTTCATTTATGGATGGAAACTATCTAGTCCTTTGTTAGACCATAAAGCGGGGAAGTGTAAAAATGGCAAACAGGATTGAATGGGAGACTAATCTAGGTGCATCCATCGATCGAGCTCAAGGCGATAACAAACCCGCGTCCCTTGACTTCCATAACCCTAAATGAATTGGCTGTCAGCAAATGGATATAGTTACGTATCCGAACCCTGAAGTCATCAAGTTCATTCAGGATCATGTGGTACCTGTACGTTTGCCTTCCTACGCGAAACCCGAAGCAGCGGATTTCAATGTGAATCTGAAGGAAGCCTATGAAAAACTCCAGGCCGACTATCCGTCGAGCGAGTGGGCCAAGAGAGCAGCTCCGTATCGACTTTTGTAGAAGAAAGCTTGAGGAAATCGTTGGGTCGGTGTATACTTTTTATCCAGCCGGATACTTGTGAAACTATAAACTGAATACTTTTTATCCACATTTCCCTACACAGCAGCAACCAACTGGATTCTTTTAAGATGCTGTTAAAACATATAGTCGAGCAAATTGGTATAGTTAGTAGTGGGTCCGAATAATCGGCACATTATTGGCTAAAGAGAAAGGAGAAGACTCTCATTAGAAAAAGAAGCGAGGTCTAAAATGAACCGTTTATTGTTGGCAAGTATTATGATTCTGCCGGCCATGCTTCCTGGCAGTGTGCAGGGCGAAACCGTCATTTGGGCGCCACCACCCCTGGCGGCAATAATCGATGAAGGTTTGGAACAGAACCAAGACATTCAAAGCCTTCAGGCCCAGGTGGAGGCATCCAGGGAACTGATTCCTTTCGCCGGTTCTTTAGAAGATTTGCGCTTGGGATTCGCTGTGCTAAACTTGCCTACCGATTCCTTTGATTTTAATCAAGAGGCTATGACCCAGAAACAGGTTTTTGTCGCTCAGAAGGTTCCGTGGTTTGGCAAACTGGATCTCCGGTCCCAACGGCAAGGTCTCGAGGCAACTCGCCAGATAGCGCTACTGGAAGCGAAAAAGCTGGAGCTAGCCCGAAAAATCGCCTTCACATATTATGAGATCGGATTAACGGCGAAAAGCCTTGAGATCAACAAAAGACTGACGGACATGGTCAGTCAACTACTCAGAGTCGCTGAAACACGATATGCATCCGGTATGGGCCTACAACAAGATGTTCTTCAGGCCCAGGTAGAACTGAGCAAGCTTCTTGACGAAAAAATCATGCTCGGCAAAAAGCGTCGCATCCTTGAGGATAACATCAATGCCCTGCTGAACCGAGAGAGTTTCTCCTCTATCAAGGCTCCGGAACGTCCCGCTTACCCGGCTCTCAAGCTTGAAGTAGACTTGCTGCAAAAACAGGTTCTCGAAGATAACCCTTGGTTGAAAGTAAGACTAGCTTCCATAGATCGAGCTACTGTTGAGATCAAACTGGCCCAGAAAGACTACTGGCCTGACATGGACTTCAAGGTAGCCTATGGACAGCGTGAAGACAGTGAGACAGGCCAGGAGCGTGCGGACTTTTTGTCCGGATCAGTCGTATTCAAGATTCCACTGTGGCAAAAAAACCGCCAGGATAAAAAACTGTCTGCCTCAAAAAAGAAACATGAGGCGGCCCTAAAAGCCTATCGCAACCTGGCTGCGACTTTGCCCCATCGCGTTGATGCTATTGCTACGGAAATTGCAGACATCCAAAAAAACTATCGACTTTATGTGGATGCCTTGATGGTTCAAGCCGAACAGTGGGCCCATTCCGCCCTGGCAGCCTACGAAGTAGGCAAGGTAGAGTTTAATACAATGATAAAAGCCCGGGTTCGCCTTCTTCGCCTTGAATTGCAGGCGGAACGGTATCTTTTTCAAATCTACCAGAAGAGAGCAGAACTGGAAGAAGTCCTTGGCAGCACCCTGAAACCGCCAGCCCCGACTGATGAAACCGCTTGGGACACAAGGCAACGAAATGTATCTGGAATAGGAAGGACACCTGCCCACACAACAAACCCGGCAAAGAATCTCCCAAAGGGAGGGGAAAGATATGAAGCGTTTTGTAGTACGGATAACAGTTTTGGGACTCACAGGTCTGACAGCCTTGATAATCGGCGTGATGCTTTGGCCGACCAGCCAGGCTGAGCGATCAAAGGCAAAAGGTCTTGCAGTTACCAACGTCTTGGCTGCTGAAAACGGTTTGAAAGCCGGCATGGTCGACCCCAAGACAGGGAAAAAGATCAAGTACTGGGCAGCACCCATGGATCCCACGTATATCCGCAACGAACCGGGGAAATCGCCCATGGGCATGGACCTGGTGCCTGTTTATGAGGAAGCAGGCGAAGAAAAAGAACCCTCTTCGACTATCCGTATCGACCCGGTGACCATCCAGAACATGGGGGTCCGTCTTGCCAAGGTTATGCGAAAACCCCTCGTAAAACACATTCGAACCTTTGGCAACGTCACCTACGACGAGACCAAAATCTATACTGTAAACACCAAATTCAATGGATGGATCGAAAAACTCTATGCGGATTTCGTTGGCACCAAGGTAAAAAAAGGACAACCTCTCTTTGACATTTACAGCCCTGAGCTGGTGACGGCACAGGAGGAGTACCTATTGGCGCTCCAGCAACATGCCAGTCTATCTGACAGCACGTATCCTAGTATTCGTGAAGGCGCTGAGCGGCTCCTTAACGCCTCCCGTACCCGATTGCGCTATTGGGATGTGACTGAAAAACAGATCAAAAAAATCGAACGAACCAGGAAAACGCGAAAAACAATTACCATCCACTCTCCGGCTTCAGGCGTCGTTATCAAAAAGCACGCCTTTAAAGGGCACTATGTCAAGGCAGGAATCCACCAGTATGAGATTGCAGATCTATCAACAGTCTGGGTGGACGTAGACATCTACGAGTACGAGCTGCCATGGGTGCAAGAGGGCATGGAGGCGAAGATGGAGCTGAGCTATATCCCTGGCAAAGTTTATTATGGAAAGGTCCTTTACATCTACCCTTACCTGGAGGCCAAGACCAGGACGGCCAAACTGAGATTGCAGTTCGCCAATCCCGGTTATCAACTCAAACCAAACATGTACGCTAATATCTACTTGAATTCCGTTGTAGCAAAAGACAGTCTGGTCATCCCTCAAGAGGCAGTCATAGACAGCGGCGTACGAAAGGTCGTCTTCGTATCGTTGGGGAAGGGCAAGTTTCAGCCGCGGGAGGTCGAACTGGGTGTGGAGGGAAAAGATCATGAATTTCAGGTGCTCCAAGGCCTCAGCGAAGGCGAGGCGATTGTGGTTTCCGCCCAGTTTATGTTGGATTCGGAAAGTCGTCTCCGAGAAGCTATCCAAAAGATGCTGGAAGTCCGTTCTGGTACTACCCAGCTATCCACTGAAAAGATAGAAGACGATGATTTGGACATGTCTGACATTATTATGGACAATGATCTCGATATGTCAGACATCGCCATGGATGAGGAGCCTGAAGTGAAGGGTAGTCATCAGCACAAGTGACCGAAACGAGGACACTTCAATGATCGAGAAGATTATCGAATATTCCATCAGGAATAAGTTCCTGGTTATCTTGATGACGCTGTTTGTCATCTTGGGCGGGATCTATGTCATGGCCCGCACCCCCCTGGATGCTATACCGGATCTCTCAGATGTCCAGGTCATCGTTTTTACGGAATTTCCCGGGCAAGCCCCTCAAGTGGTGGAAGACCAGG
>RCNB010002375.1_pt1 | contig 11576 bp, 9 predicted proteins | sample 2041321 | NCBI WGS metagenome assembly RCNB01 (sample SAMN09708232, study PRJNA481090) | Marine sediment metagenome, whole genome shotgun sequencing project.
CACTCGATTGGGCGATCACGCCTGACGGCCATGAGACCAACGATCCGGCCGCCGCTCTCAAAGGTCCGCTTTTGGGCATCGGGGGCCACAAAGGCTACGGCCTAGCTTTCATGACCGAAGCGTTGACGGGCGTGTTGTCCGGTGGCGGTTTTGGCCTCACGCCTTATTCCGACCCAAACAAGCTCGACGTTTCGCATTACTTTCAGGCAATCGATATCTCATGGTTCATGGACCCCGACGACTATGCCGCGCGCATGGGCGAATTTGTGCAAATGGCCAAAACTCGCGACCGGTATTTCTTCAGCGGAAACAAAAGAAACACTGAGAACAGCGCCTATTAGTATTGTTTTTCCCAACATGGGATTGCTCGCCTGTCCGGATTGATGCGGGCATTCTAGCCGAAACCAGGGTCGGGCCAATTGACCATTGGAAATAAGCACAAAAAAAGCCCGGCAATTGCCGGGCCTTCTTTTCTTGCGATAGGCCAGGTGGCTTACATCATGCCGCCCATTCCGCCCATGCCGCCCATGTCAGGCATCGCCGGCATGGCACCAGCATCATCCTGCGGTGCGTCGGCAACCATTGCTTCGGTTGTCAGCAGCAGACCTGAGACAGATGCAGCGTTTTGCAGTGCGTAGCGTGTGACCTTGGTCGGATCCAGGATGCCGGCCTCGATCATGTCACCGTACTCACCCGTGGCTGCGTTGTAGCCGTAGTTGCCCTTGCCTTCGGCAACAGCATTCAGCACTACGCTTGCATCACCACCGGCATTGCGAACGATCTGGCGCAGCGGCTCTTCGACGGCGCGCTTCAAGATTGCGATACCGACGCTCTGGTCGTCGTTGTCGCCCTTGAGCTTGCCAATAGCCTTAACAGCACGAATAAACGCAACACCACCACCCGGCACAACACCTTCTTCTACAGCAGCGCGGGTTGCATGCAGCGCGTCTTCAACGCGTGCTTTCTTTTCTTTCATCTCGACTTCAGTCGCAGCGCCAACCTTGATAACCCCGACACCGCCGGACAGCTTGGCAACACGCTCCTGCAGTTTCTCTTTGTCGTAATCCGACGAAGAGTCTTCAATCTCACCGTTGATCTGCTCGACACGACCGTGAATGTCTTCAGGACGGCCTGCGCCGTCAATAATCGTCGTGTTTTCCTTGGTGATCTGGATCTTCTTGGCTTCACCAAGATCGTCAAGCGTTGCCTTTTCAAGAGACAGGCCAACTTCTTCCGAGATAACCTGGCCACCTGTCAGGACTGCGATGTCCTGCAACATGGCTTTGCGGCGATCACCGAAGCCAGGAGCCTTAACAGCAGCAACCTTCACGATGCCGCGAATGTTGTTAACAACGAGTGTCGCAAGTGCTTCGCCTTCGACATCTTCTGACACGATAACCAGCGGGCGGCCAGCTTTGGCAACACCCTCAAGGATCGGCAGCAAGTCGCGAATATTGGAGATCTTCTTGTCGTATAGAAGAATCAGGGGATTCTCATGTTCAACCTGCTGGCTCTGTGCATCGTTAATGAAGTACGGCGACAGGTAACCACGATCGAACTGCATACCCTCGACAACATCGAGTTCGTTATCGAGACCGGAGCCCTCTTCGACCGTAATAACGCCCTCTTTGCCGACTTTCTGCATGGCGTTAGAAATGATCTCGCCGATCTCGACATCTGAGTTGGCAGAGATAGAGCCAACCTGTGAAATCGCCGTATGGTCTTCACAAGGCTTCGACAACTTCTGCAGCTCGGCTATGATCGCATGAGTAGCTTTGTCGATGCCGCGCTTGAGGTCCATCGGGTTCATGCCGGCAGCGACAGACTTCAGGCCTTCACGCAAAACTGCCTGCGCGAGAACCGTAGCGGTCGTTGTTCCGTCACCCGCAACATCTGATGTCTGGGAAGCAACTTCCTTGACCATCTGTGCGCCCATGTTTTCGAACTTGTCTTCGAGTTCGATTTCCTTAGCAACCGAGACACCATCTTTGGTGACCGTCGGTGCGCCGAAGCTCTTGTCGAGCACAACGTTGCGACCTTTCGGACCCAGCGTCACCTTGACGGCGTTGGCAAGGACGCTCACGCCTGCGAACATCTTCTGGCGCGCGTCATCACCGAAACGTACTTCTTTAGCAGCCATTTTCTATTTCCTTTTTAAATCTTCTGGAGCGGCGTATGCCGCGTTCCAATCGTTAAACGGGTTAGTGCAGTTAGCGGGCAATTAGCCCTCGATAACTGCCATGATGTCGTCTTCTTTCATCACCAGCAGTTCGTCGCCGTCGACTTTGACTTCGGTGCCGGCATATTTGCCGAACAACACCTTGTCACCAACTTTGACGTCGAGAGCGCGTACATCGCCGTTCTCGAGGATCTTGCCGTTACCTGCGGCAACGATTTCGCCTTTGATCGGCTTTTCAGCCGCGGCATCGGGAATTACGATTCCACCGGGGGATGTGCGCTCTTCTTCCATGCGCTTTACGATGACTCGATCATGAAGCGGACGAATCTTCATGGGGCATATCTCCTATAAGTTATTGATTATGAACTGATTATTTGCAGTTTTCGGATCGAGCATTATTAGCACTCGACCGTGAGGAGTGCTAATAATAGGCATGAGTGGCCAAATTTCAAGCGTTTGGCGTAAGCATTTGTTCAAAAAAACCAACTGTGTCTGTGACAGTCACAAATCAAGGCGTTAAGCTGCGCCACTCCTGAGTACTTTTGATGACCGAATACCTGCCAATGACGCCGACCCGCTACCTGTTTCTCTTGCTCCTGACGATCAGCCTGAGCTCGCCCGTGCATGCTCAGGACGAGGAGCCGTTGCGCCCCGAAGACGCCTATCGCTACGTCCTTACCGACACAGGAACAGCCATAGAGGTCGACTGGGCGATTGAAGATGGCTACTACCTGTATCGCAACAAACTCGGCTTTGAGAGCAACACAGCCTCTGTTGTGCTGGGCGAGCCCAAGCTGCCCGAAGGCCTGCCGCACGAAGACGAATTCTTCGGCAAGCAGCAGATTTATCGCGAGCATTTTTATGTGAATGTTCCTTACACGATTACGGGCGATCGTCCCGAATCGATCGAGTTCGTTGTAAAGAGCCAGGGCTGTGCCGACCTTGGCCTGTGTTATCCGCCGCAAACGTGGACTGAGACCGTCGAACTGCGGCAAACCGCCGATAAGCCGAAGCTCGATTTCGGCAGCGTCGGTGGGCTCGGTGGGAGTGAGTTCCTGCCCGTCGATGAAGCATTCGAACCTATTGTGATTCCGGTCGACGGTAATACCGTCGATGTCACCTGGCGGATCGCCTCAGGTTATTACCTCTATAAAGACAAGATCTCCGTCAAGACCTCTGCGAGTAACGTCCAGCTTGGCCAGCTCGACCTGCCGAAAGGCAAACTCAAGTTCGACGAGTTCTTTGGTGAATCCGAGGTTTACGTCGAAGACGTGTTCGCACGGCTGCCGCTGGCACGGGCAACACCCGAGGCAATGGAGCTCGAGCTCGAAGTTACTTATCAGGGCTGCGCCGAAGGCGGATTGTGCTACCCACCTACAACACGCGTCATATCTACATCGTTGCCGGAAGCAAGCGCAGTCACCGACCTGTCCTCGCTACCGCGGCGCGACGAACCCATATCTGAGCAAGGTAAGCTCGCGCAGCTGATTATCGACGGCAGTCTTTGGGCGGTTATTGCAACATTTTTCGGGCTTGGCCTGTTGCTGGCATTCACGCCATGTGTACTGCCGATGATTCCCATTCTGACATCGATCATCGCCGGCGAGGGCGACAAGACCAGTCCGATGCGCGGCTTCACATTGGCATTTAGCTATGTCATGGGCATGGCGTTGATTTACACCGCCGCGGGAATCGCGGCGGCAGCGGCCGGCGCTCAATTGCAAGCGACGTTCAACCAGCCGTGGATACTAATCGTATTCTCGGGATTCTTCGTATTACTCGCACTTGCCATGTTTGGCGGCTACGACCTGCAAATGCCGAGCAGTATTCAGAGCCGTCTCGCATCGGTTAGTGGCAATCAGAAAAGCGGCACGACCATCGGTGCTTTTGTTATGGGCGCATTGTCCGCTCTCATCGTTACGGCGTGTGTCGCGCCTGCGTTGATAGCAGCGCTAACAGTCATGGCCCAAACAGGTGACATGGTTCGTGGCGGTGCCGCTCTGTTTGCGATGAGCCTCGGCATGGGTGCACCACTTCTTCTCGTCGGCGCTGCACAAGGTCACTTGTTGCCCAAGGCCGGCGGCTGGATGGTCGCCGTCAAGTCGGCGTTCGGCTTCATGCTGCTCGGCCTCGCGATCTGGATGCTGTCACGCATCTTGCCGGGTAGCGTCACGTTGGCACTTTGGGCCCTGCTCATTTTCATGTCGGGCGTATTCCTCGGTGGGCTAACGACCCTCGGCCCCGAGTCCAGCGCTGCCCAGAAGCTCGGCAAGGGCTTTGGCTTTCTCGCAATTATTTATGGGCTATTGCTGCTGCTTGGCTCGCTCACGGGCGGTAGCAATCCACTGAAGCCACTCTCGAGCCTGAATTTTGGCGGCGCGGGCGTTGCAGTTACCGAACAACAACACATTAATTTCCAACGCATCAAGACCGTCGATGATCTCGATCGCGAGATCGCAGCCGCGGCCAGCCAGGGCAAGACCGCCATGCTCGATTTCTACGCGGACTGGTGCGTATCCTGCAAGGAAATGGAGGAATACACGTTCACGGACGCCGGCGTGCAGGCAGCATTGGCAAATACTGTGTTGCTGCAAGCGGACGTCACCGCAAACGACGAGGCCGACCAGACCCTGTTGCAACGCTTTGGCGTCTTCGGACCGCCGACAATTATTTTCTTTGGTGCGGATGGCCAGCAACGCCACGGCTATGAGGTCGTGGGTTACATGAAGGCAGTGGACTTTACCGACCACCTGCAACAGGCGTTTAGCTTGTAGGAGCGCCCCGTGGGCGCGATCGCGGCTGTCCTGCCAGCACACCCGACCAGTCGACTGGTTCAAGGTGCTGATAGTACGGGCCGCTCCAACATAAAGGGATATTCGTGCATCGATCTTTTCTAATTTTCGCGATGGGATTTATCGCGCTCATGGCTGGCGTGCTTTTTTATGCCGCCAGAATTCCTCTCCAGGCACCAGACGCTGTCTCCCCGATAGTGGAGCCGGTTGTCGAGCCGTCCCAGCAAACCGTCCGCCCGGCTTTCAAGCTTCCTGACATCGAAGGTACTGAACGCGACTTTTCAGAGTGGAGCGGCAAGCATCGTTTACTCAATTTCTGGGCGACCTGGTGCGCTCCCTGTCGACGTGAGATACCGCTGCTAAAGGCGTTCCAGGACGAACGTGGCGATGACGGGTTCCAAATCATCGGTATTGCCGTGGACTTTCCGGAAGATGTTGCCAGGTATGCCGAATCTGCTGAATTCAACTACCCGATACTCGTTGGTCAGGAAGATGCGATGGCGATTGCAGAAACGTCCGGCGTCGATTTCATCGGCATGCCGTTTACGATGATTGTCGCAGCCGATGGCGAGTTGCTTAACTCTCACATGGGCGAAATTCACCAGGAAGATCTCGATCACATCGTCAAAGTTCTAACGATGCTCGACAACGGAGAGATCGACAAGGACAGCGCGCGTAAAGGGCTCGATTTCCTGTAATGCAAAAATTACGAACGACGATTATTCTCGGCTGCTTTTGCGCGCCCTCTCCTACTTACTCGCTCACAGATTAGCTTAGCCCGGTCGCCCATCAATTCGCGGCCGTGTAAGAACCGGCCAGTACCGCCAAAGGAACACGACAAAGGCCAACGTCCACAAGACACCGGAGACGATCATCGCCTCTCGATAAGCACCTGGCACGACTAACGCGGCCAGGATGCGGACGATAGCAGACAGCTGCAGCAGAACGAATGCACCTACCTCGGCGAGTCCGGCGACCAGCGGTCGCCCTGAGTGACCCAGAGCGCTGCGCATCATCATGGCCATCATCAACGACGCAATAGCGCCGATAGTCAGCGCATGAATAGCAGCACCGGCGGGGACCATCGATTGCAATTCCAGCGCCCTCAACGCCAGCGAAATGGGCAGCCATGCGTAGGCGACGGGTAGCATCCAAAGCAATGGATTGCCGCGGGCACGAAACGGCTGCCAGAGTAACAACCGGACAGCCTGCCCTACTGCTGCAACAACAAAGACAACGAGCCACGCGATGTGCGGAAAAGCTATCCACGGTTTCGCAACACCGGCGACGAGAATGACGAGCAACGCGCCGACCGAAACAAATTCCACACTTCTGATGTGGCGAGGACTCGCCCCCTCCACGGCATTGCCGATAAACGCCGGTATCACACGACCACCAACGATGGCGATCAGGATTGAGATTACGTCAAGCGCTGCCGTCATCGAGACACGTCCGAACTCGAGCGGCAATGAACCCGAACTCGCAAGGTGGTAGCCCATATTTGCCAATGTCAGAACACTGAGTACGGCAAGGACTTTGTAGTTTCTTGCGTTCTTGCTAGCCCAGATTGGAATCGCAACCGCGATACCCAATGCCGGCAGAAAAAGAACGTCGATTAAGGCGGCAACATTCGCGGGTCCGGTCAGCATCAGTACGCGTGCGAGCAGCCACAAGGTGGCAAGACCACCAAGCAGTGCACCGGTCGGTGTAGGCCTTCCCGTCCAGTTGCGCACTGCCGTCAACAAGAATCCGGCGATGACCGCAGCCGCAAAGCCGAAAATCATTTCATGGCTGTGCCAGGCGATGCCCTGCAAGTAGTTGCCTGCCAGATCAGCGCCAGCGTATGACACGAGCCACGCCGGAACGGCGACGATCGCGAACACCGCCGCGAACAAATAGAACGGACGAAAGCCGAGTGCCAATAGCGCCATCGCCGTTAGTTTACTTTTCTGCTGCGTAGTATTCATATGGCCTTATACACGATAGCCACTCAATATTTGCGCGAAAGTCACTAAAAAAGGTTAGAATTGCCGCCATCTTCGGGAAACTGGTCAATTTCGACGGACAATGTCTAACTTCCTGCTACTCAATGGCCCCAATCTCAACCTGCTCGGCTCGCGCGAGCCCGAGGTCTACGGGGCCACGCGTCTCGAGGACATCGAGGCAAACTGCATAGACGTTGCCAAAGAGCTTGGTCATTCGATCGAGTGCTTCCAGAGTAATGCCGAACACGAGCTTATCGACCGGGTTCAACAAGCTGCACGGGAAAACGTCGAATTTATCATCCTGAACCCGGGTGGCTTTACCCACACCAGTGTTGCGTTGCGGGATGCATTTCTGGCTGTTGCCATTCCTTTTATAGAAATTCACCTGAGCAACACTTTCGCTCGGGAAGAGTTTCGCCAGGTTAGTTTTTTCAGTGATATCGCACAAAGTTGTTTGTTTGGATTTGGAGCCTATGGCTACGAACTGGCATTGCAAGCTGCCAGTGAGCATGTGGCAAACGCCGAGAGAGAATGATGGACATAAGAAAAGTAAAAAAATTAATCGAGCTGCTGGACGAATCTGGCATTGCCGAGATTGAGATCATCGAAGGTGAAGAGTCCGTACGGATCAGTCGCTATTCCCAGAATGCACCTGCGGCACCTGTAGCGATGAGCTACGCCCCACCCGCGGCGGCGCCTGCCGCGGCGCCAGCGGCCGTGGCACCGGCGGCCGCAGAAATCGCACCCGCCGAAGTTGAGGAGGAAGGCTTCCTCGTGCCCGCACCGATGGTTGGTACGTTTTATGCGGCATCGTCACCAGGCGCTGCACCGTACGTACAAGTTGGCGACCGGGTAAACGAAGGCGACACGCTGTGCATTATCGAAGCGATGAAGATGATGAACCAGATCGATGCCGATGTGTCTGGCGTTATCAAATCGATTCGCGTACAAAATGGCGAGGCGGTCGAATACGGGCAAACGTTGATCGTCATCGATCAACGGCACGTTGATTAAGCGGATCTGACAACATGCTGGAAAAAGTTGTTATAGCCAATCGCGGCGAGATCGCGCTGCGCGTTCAGCGAGCCTGTCGAGAGATGGGCATTAAGACTGTCGCCGTTCACTCAACCGCGGACAATAATTTGAAGCATGTCCTGCTCGCTGATGAGACAGTTTGCATCGGGCCGCCCGCATCATCCGAAAGCTACCTCAATATGCCGGCCATAATCAGCGCTGCCGAAGTTACGGACGCTGTCGCCGTGCATCCTGGTTACGGTTTTCTTTCGGAGAACGCGGACTTCGCTGACCGCGTTGAGTCCAGTGGCTTCATTTTCATCGGCCCACCGGCAAGTGCAATTCGCCTTATGGGTGACAAGGTGTCGGCCATTCAGGCTATGAAGGCAGCCGGCGTGCCCTGTGTACCCGGTTCAGACGGTGCGCTTGGAGAAGATCCCGACGAGAATATGCGCATCGCGCGCGACATCGGTTACCCGATCATCATCAAAGCCTCGGGCGGTGGCGGTGGTCGCGGCATGCGTGTCGTGCATGCCGAACCGTCTCTGATTGCGGCGATTACCGTTACCAAGGCGGAAGCCAGGGCGGCCTTTAGCAATGATGTGGTGTACATGGAGAAGTATCTGGAGCGCCCACGCCATGTTGAATTCCAGGTGCTGGCAGATTCTCACGGCAACGCTATCTACCTTGGCGAGCGTGACTGCTCCATGCAGCGCCGGCATCAAAAGGTCATCGAGGAAGCGCCTGCTCCTGGTATCACGGATGAGCAACGCAAGCGTATTGGTGAGCGTTGCGTGAAAGCCTGCCAGGAGATCGGTTATCGAAGTGCGGGAACTTTCGAGTTCCTGTACCAGGACGAAGAATTTTATTTCATCGAGATGAATACACGGCTGCAGGTCGAACATCCTGTTACGGAGATGATTACCGGCGTCGACATTGTCCGCGAACAACTTCAGATAGCGGCCGGTGAAAAGCTGAGCTTCAAGCAGGAGGACATCAAAATCCTCGGGCACGCTATCGAATGCCGAATAAATGCCGAAGATCCAAAGACATTTGTGCCGTCACCCGGGTTGATCAATCTCTGGCACGCACCCGGCGGGCCTGGCATACGTGTCGACACTCATATTTATAGTGGTTACAAAGTCCCGCATTTTTATGACTCCATGATAGGCAAAGTCATCGCCCACGGTGGCGATCGAGATGCAGCAGTTGCCCGTATGAAGATCGCGTTAAGCGAGATAGTCATCGAGGGCATCAAGACGAATGTGCCTCTGCACCAGGAAATTTTCCAACACGCCGCCTTCCAGAAAGGTGGGACGGACATTCATTACCTGGAGAAGCGTCTCGGTCTAGTGTGATCGAGAACACACCTGCCTGACGATGGATTGGCGACAATTTGTCATGGATCTTGAAAAGCTGAATCCGGACTGCATCGAGGAGGTCTTTGCGCGCCACGGCGCCCATTCGATCACGTTCACCGATGCAGGCGACAAGCCAGTGCTGGAACCTGCTCCGGGTGAGGCGCCCCTGTGGCAGGACTCTCGTATCACAGGGCTGTTTTCAATCGACGCAGATTTGTCTCAGTTGCAGGAGGATCTCAAACGATCGCTGGGTATCGACGTACTGCCGCCGCATCAATTCGAAGACATTGAAAACCGTGTCTGGGAGCGCGAATGGCTTAAGGACTTCGGCCCGATGCGTTTCGGCGAGCGACTCTGGATCTGCCCCGGTGACTCAAGCGTTGATGATGAAAACGCACTTATCGTTCGCCTTGATCCTGGGCTCGCGTTTGGCACCGGCACTCACGCAACCACGGCATTGTGTCTTGACTGGCTCGACGGCCTCTCGTTGGCAAGTTCGACAATGCTCGACTACGGTTGTGGCTCCGGCGTGCTGGCAATCGCGGCGCTCAAACTTGGGTGCGTATCGGCATCGGCAATGGATATTGATCCACAAGCAGTCACAGCGACTCGTGCGAATGCACGTCACAATAATGTCGATTCGCAGCTGACGATCACCGATGCCGCTGACGACATTGATGGTCAATTCGATATCGTCATCGCCAATATTCTTGCGGCACCTTTGATCGCACTTGCCGAGCCCATAGCAAACCATGTCAAAGGGGGTTGCTTGCTCGCGTTATCCGGCATACTGTCCGAGCAGGTTGACGATGTGCTGGGTGCGTACCAGCCTTGGATCGCGTTCGATGAACCGGTTTACAGGGAACAGGGCGGACAAACCTGGACCCTATTGACTGGTCGAAGGGTTGAGGTCTGAGCGATGTATACCCAGTGCCCAGAATGTGATGTCGCGTTCCGTGTCACAGCAGAGGTTCTAAGACAAGCCGCCGGAAAAGTCCGTTGCGGTGGCTGTGGCATTGCGTTCAACGCACTCGAACACCTGTCTGAGGAAAAGCCACAGCCCCCAATAAGCACAGAGCCCGAACTGGAGCCACCGGAACTGACTCCTGACCAACCCCCGGAACTCGAAGCGGATACACCGCCGCGAGCAATTTCTGCCGAGCAAAGCGCTGCACTGCTCAAGACATTGGATCAACTTGCCGGCTCCGACATCCGAATTGAAGACACCGGCATTGAATGGCGGGTTCTGGACACCGATTCCGAAGCAGTCGCTGAGCCCGAGCCTGAGCCCGAGTTTGAGGCCGAGTTTGAGGCCGAGATTGAGGCTGTCTCTGAACTCGAGATTGAGGCCGTGTCTGAGGCCGAGATTGAGGCTGTCTCTGAGCCCGCAGAAGAGACCGAAGCAGACCCGGTTACCGAAACGGGTTCACTGAAATTCTTTATCGAGGACGAATCCGATCAGCCCGAGATCGCCGAGGAAATGCGATTCGACGACAACACACCGCTACCTGACGACTTTGATTTCGAGGAGGTAGTGGTTGACGCACAAGAACCCAAGCCTGCCCAGCTTGAAGAAGCAGAAGTTGTGGATGAAATTCAGGGCGCTCCGGTAGATCTCGCCTTCGGCGACGCCGACGAATGGGAAGATCTGCTCGGCGATCTTGATGAGAGCGAGCCCGAGGAAGAGCCTGAGCTCGAGCCGGACGCCGAAGAAGAAGTTGAAGAAAGCATCGCAACGGAAGCCGATGATCTTGTCGCATTTGGAAGCGACCAAAGCGACACCTCTGTAGATCAGCCTCTCGACATGGATACGCAATTCGCTATCCAGGCCGAGGCGATGGGTATTGACCTCAGTGGCCTGCACGCGTCGCCAGACAGCGAAGACTCTGAAATTGATGATGACGAAGCGGAAACATCGATTGACGACGATCTGATTGCAGCGGCGTTCGAAGCCGAGGAAGCGGCAAGGATCGCGGAAGAAGAACCAGAAGAGGAGCTCGATGAAGAGATCGAGGATGAGATCGAAGGCGAGCCCGAAGAAGAACCAGAAGAGGAGCTCGATGAAGAGATCGAAGAGGATCTTGAGGAAGAGTTCGTCGACGAAATTGAAAATGCTTCCGCAGAAGACATTGGAGAAGAGCCAGAGGACGAACTCGAATACGAAGCTACCAAGGTTGATGCTGCACTAGAGGCCGCGCTCGAAGATTCTGGCGAGGAGATCGAAGATTCTGGCGAGGAGATCGAA
>RCNB010002377.1_pt1 | contig 11575 bp, 15 predicted proteins | sample 2041321 | NCBI WGS metagenome assembly RCNB01 (sample SAMN09708232, study PRJNA481090) | Marine sediment metagenome, whole genome shotgun sequencing project.
GGTCGATCCATTCGCAGCTCTTCTCGGAAGCGCCTGATGACATTTTGGTGGGGTATCGTAGCGTCAGGCCGCTCGTTGGGGCCATAGGATTCTGCCATCACATCGTTCTCTTAGAATTATCAGGTAGGGTGATTATCTTACCACTAAGTGTTGACTTTATTCCACCACTGAGTATGATGATTTATGCGCGTGACGTAGCGGAGCTGTCAACACTGCTCTGGGCTGTTCGTAAAGGATCGTCGCCATGTAATTTATGGCCTAGCAGGTTGGATTCCTGTCGTTGCGCATTAGCTTGCACTGGTTGTCAGTGCATCACTACTGGAGAAAAGCATGTCCCTCACAGAGGCGCAGCTCGAAGAACGACGAACAGGGGTAGGTGGCTCAGACGCAGCAACCGTACTTGGTATCAATCCATACAACACCGCTTACGAACTCTATCTCGATAAGCTCGGTGAAGCCCCACCAGAAGACCCAGACTTTCTCAAAGAGTCGCGCTACTGGGGTTCAGTTCTTGAGCAACCTGTTTGCGACCGCTATGCGGAAGAGACAGGATACAAAATCCAAAAAGCTAACCAGCTTATCCGCTCGAAAGAGCATCCGTTTATGCTTGCCAATATCGACCGCAAGGTTGTCGGTGAAGATCGCAAGATCGGTTTCGAGGCGAAGACCGCAGCACGTCCAGAAGGATGGGGCGACTCAGGCTCGAACGAAATTCCACCGTACATCATGTGTCAGGTGCAGCACTATCTCGCTGTCACTGGATACGATCACTGGGACTTGGCTGTCCTGATTGGCAACCGCGACTACCGCTCATACCGAATCAACCCTATCGAGTCGATCATCACTGACCTGATAGAGGCTGAGGAAGAGTTCTGGGATCGCGTGCAAGCCAAGGTCGCACCCGATCCACAGTGGCAGTCAGCTGCTACTACGCGGCTCTTCAAAAACCTTTACCCCGGAACGAACGGAAGCGTCGTTCAGTTACCGGACATAGCGAGGAAATATCATGCCGTACTTGGGGATGCACAGGCGCAACGAAAACTATTCGACGGTGTTATCGAAGGCTGCAAGAACCGCATTGCTATGCTCATGGGTGAAGCCGCAGTCGGCATACTCGGAGACGGAGTTGGTGCATATACACGCAAGGAACAAACGCGAAAAGCATTTGAGGTTAAGGAGAGTTCTTTCGTGGTCTCCCGCTTCGCAGCGAAACTCCCGGTAGCAGCAACCAAAGCCATAGAAAGTGGCACAGTAATCCAACTGGAGAGAGACAAGTGATCCCCGGTGAGACCGTACTGTCGGGCGGCAAACATCCCGGCACCGAACTCTTGGTTTTGAACAATCAAAACTACATCAACACGTTCTACCTTGGGTTCAGAACAGAGAACGGTATGCCCTACAGCAGGGAAACCGAATACATGACCGAAGAACAGGCCGAGATGATTCTTAGTCTCGTGAGGAAATAACAATGGCTACTAAAACATTACGAATGAAGTTCATACAACATGGCTCGCAAGAAGCCACGTTCTTTTCTGAAGACTACGACAACGGTGAGTGGTGCCCGAAGCTATGTGCAGCCAAGGTGCGCGAGTACACCGACCTGCCAGTGGAGCGAGAATTTGATCTCGTGATGACCACAAAGCGACCAAAGGGCAGCAACTTTCACACGTTGAAGTACAGTCGTGCCCAGTGGGGAAGCAATCACTATTTGGCGAACGTGGGGCCAAGACGACCAGACTTCTATCACGGATTCACGTCGATGATCTTTGGTGAGTTCAACAAACGAACCGTGTACGCATGGGTGGAGGCATAATCGTGGCTACTAAGAAAAAGACAACGAAGAAAGCACCAGCGAAGAAGACTCGCGCTCGTGAGCCAGCAGCTCGCACCGAGGAAGTTGACATGACACCACAGTCAATCGTAATCACTGAGGAAGAGGCTGAGAAAACGATCATGCAGGCGGCTGGCACAGCGCTCGCAAGTGATCCAGCTTTCGCCAAGTACGAACTGGCAAAACGTATCTCGCATACGCTGTCAGTATCGAACTTGGTTCCTGACGCATACAGGGGTCGTCCTAACGACATCTTTGTTGCGGTGAACATGGGTCAAGAGTTGGGCATGGAGCCGTTTCAGGCTATCCAGTCCATCGCTGTGATCGAGGGCAAACCCTGTCTGTATGGCGACGGACTAATCGGAGTGGTGAGAGCCTCACCCAAGTGCTTGTGGATACAGGAGTCCATCTCTGATGATGGCAAAACAGCAACCTGTGTCACGCAGCGTGATGGCGACCCCAGTCCTATCACCGCATCCTACTCCATGGACGACGCTATACAGGCAGGTATCAACACGAAGTTCAACTGGAAGAAGCACCCCAAACGGATGCTCCAGATGCGTGCTCGTGCGTACTGCCTGCGTGACGCTTACCCTGACCTACTGAAGGGTCTCGGTGTCGTTGAAGAGCGGCAGGATCATGATGACCAGCCGCCACCAGTGACTGAGTACAAGCTGCCAGAACCTGAGACCAGCCCACAGCTGGAAGAAGCCAAGGAAATCTTTGGTGAGGGTGTGACCGAGACCGATGTCACCCTGTCTCAAGTCGAGCGTGCGATCAACCAGTCGGACACCATGGAAGAGCTGCTCGCTGCTGGAAACTTGGCGAAGCAACTCAACCAAGCTGATCAGGGTGTTGCTCGCATCACCTACAAGCGCATGAGAGACGCGCTGATGGAGGATGCGTGAACATAGATAAGCTATCAGAGAACGAGCTGCGTGCCGCACTGAGGAAAGCCTTGCCAGTGGTGAGTGACTTGATGAAGAGTCACGAAGAGCTGCTGGCTGGAGTGGGCCACATCGTCTGCGATATCGGACTGCTCAATGAGTGCCGTATAGCAGGTGATGCGTTCACGAGGAAGTACCAATGATGTGGCGCAAAATTAAATGCTGGTTCGGAGTTCACGCTCCAGACTGCATCAAAGAGGAAGACTATGGACGCAAGCTCGTACAACGATGCCTGTATTGCGACAGAGCCATCCACCGATTTGAAAACAAGAACAACACCATCAGGAGAATAATGTAATGGCTCGCGGATTTAATAAAGTAATGGCAATCGGTAACCTCGGTGCCGACCCGGAGATGCGCTACGTGCCCTCTGGTGCGGCTGTAACGCAGTTCAACATCGCAGTCAGCGAGAGCTGGACGGACAAGAACACTGGCGAAGTGAAAGAGCGTACCGAATGGATCAGCGTTGAGTGCTGGGGCAAGCTCGCGGAGATTTGTTCTGAGTACCTGAGCAAGGGTTCACAGTGCTTCATCGAAGGCAAGCTCCAAACAGAAAGCTGGGATGACAAGACCACTGGTGAGAAGAAATACCGCACCAAGGTGAGAGCCGAGAACGTGCAGTTCCTTGGCTCGAAGGGCGACAGCAATGCGCCGCCCAGTCAAGGCCAACAGGGTGGAAAACCAGCGCCGAAGCAGGACGATGGCTTCGATGAGGATATTCCCTTCTAGTGGTATTGTTTTCACACTCAGTGTGATATACTGACAGCATGAAAAAGATACTTGTAATCCACCCAGACGACAGGAGCACCGACTTCCTGAAGCCCATCTATGCAAACCTTGATGCCACCGTTATCACTGGTGGTGCGACCCAGCATGAGATCAGAAGCTCGATCAAAGAGAGCGATCAGGTCTTCATGTTGGGTCACGGTTCGCCGCATGGTCTGATGCCCGTTGGTCAGTTCCCTCTCGCATGGCACAACGTCATCAATGATGATCACGCCGACCTGTTGGCTGAGAAAGATAACTCAGTCTTCATCTGGTGTAACGCTGACGAGTTCGTCAACTACAACGAGCTGAAGGGCTTTCACACTGGCATGTTTATCAGTGAGGTCGGTGAGGCTCGCATCATGGGCCTGAACAAGCCGACGTACACGGACGTGCTGGAGTCCAACACGTGGTTCGTTGATGCCATGAGCAGGGTTGCTCACGATGATGTTGATGACCTGCATAGCTACGTGAAGCATGACTACGGTGACCTGATTCACAGGAATGAAGTTGCCAAGTACAACCACGAGAGGCTTTACCTTGCAGCGTGAACTGACAGTAGTGGCTCTATCGCTATTCATGTTCACGCTGCTCATGTTTGTGCCTCTCGTATTGCAGAAAACAAAAGAAGCAAACCAAGCAGAGCTGGAGCGTAAGTGTGCCCAGTTATTTGAAGAAAGCGAGTGGGGTTTTTTAGCGCCACCGAAGGAGAAAGAAAATGTTCGGACTTTCAAAGAAGAGAGAGCGGCTGCTATCGAGTCGTGTAGAGCAGCTGGAAGAGCGAGTGATAGCGCTGAGCGAGATTCGCAATGAGCTGACCGACGAGAACGCCACCCTGACCAGCGACAATAAAAAGCTGTCGCAGAAGAAACAGATGGGCGACGAGATGATCGCGCACAAGCTGAAGATGCGGGAAGAGCAGGTCGAACTCGATGCGAATAAGCGTGTCGCTACGGCTGAACAGAAGGCATCAAAGAAGAGCAACGACGAGATCGCAGCGGTCAAGGACACCTACCGCGATAAACTGGAGAGCCAACTTGAGAAGCGCGGTGACGAGATGAAGGAAATTCAGATTGAAATCCTGAGTCGCTTGCCAGATGTCTCCATGGCGATCACCAAGGAAATCAAAGAAAAGTCTAAGTAATGGCGATGCTTCGCCCCACCGACTGGAAGGGTGTTTACTGCGATCCTCGCACGGTAGGCCCGGAGACAGACAAGCGTCTGCGCTCCGGGTTCTGGAGGCGCGACTGCGACTTCGAGACTGATACCATAACGTGGACGTGCGACAAGCGTAAGATGAACGATAAGGTTGCAGAGGCAATGCTCGACCGAGAGTTCGCAGAGCAATTCGCACGTCAAGGCATGGGCATTCTGGACACGCTATTTGGTGAGGGCACGGCAGAAGCGTATCGTCACAAGACGAACGGCAACGATAGAGTCTCTATGAGATTTTTCGATGACAAGAAAGGAAGGGATGACATGGCACTTTGGTACGGTGGGACAACAGCAACTGGCACGAGCACCTGCAACACGATCACCACGTCTGGAAGCACCAATGAGTGGTTCGACATATCGCAGCAGAAGCGGTACGTCAAAGACTATCAGCAACGAACGATGCAGAAGGGTGGCCTTGGCAGCAAGAAGCCCAGCATTAACAGGCTGGCTCGCATACCGTTCAAGGTCGAGCATGGCGGCGACCTACTCAGCTCACTCCAGCGTGAGTTCGACCGCTGGGCCAAACCACAGATGGGGTTACTCCATGGCTGACTTCATCCATCTCAGCAATCTCATTCAGGGAGAGGTCATCAGGATCAGGGAGCGGAGACCCCTTGAGGATCAACCACGGCACCTCTCAGAGCTGATCGAGTTCATGCAAGGCGAGATTACCTCCGTCAGAATAACGCGCCTGAAGGTCTCTCAGGAACTCTCAGACGCTTGATCTGTCAGTTATATTCACATAGGGTGTGAATATGAACACGTTGACTGATAAAGTTTTACCAGCTTACGAGAAGGTTTTGCACATCGCCTTCGGGTGCGGCTGTGTGCGCTCGTTCCATGTGAAACAGATGACAGACCAGAACTGCCTAATTCACGGCGACAGCATGGTGTCGTCTACTGAGGAACTGGTTCCAACGAAGGCTGTGGCTGCGTAAGCTCCGCAGCCTTCTCTCTATCGACGTTCGCAACGTCCACCACATCGTATAGGTCAAACACGAGATCGAGCAGGTCACCGACCGTGATCTCTCCGTCGAGGTGATTCTGAGGATAGTCAAGCGGTCTGGTCAGGGACTTCGGTAATTCCTTAGTAACCTCGACCTGCTTCTCAACTATCTGGGTTTCCGTCACCACCTTCACCGATGGATCGCTGGCGCAGCTGATGAGCAGTAGCGGGACAAAACATATCAAGGCTGAGCGACGTAAGGTCTGCGCAGTCAGGGTTGGTATCAACTTCATTATCTCGTTCATCCTGTAGTCGGTCGGCACGTGCGTTTGCTCGAAGCAGTTCCTGCTCCCGCTCATCAAGCACCTGTTCACGACGCACCGAATCAACGCGCCGAGTTTCAATCATTGCGTTGATCTCTTCAGTCAACTCCGTGATCGCTGTTCTGTTAGTCGTATTCGCTGCTACGGCTTCCAGTGTTTCACCTGCCTGTACTTCGAGCTTAACCTCCAGCTCACCGTTACGGGTAACTGATGCTTTCAGCTGCCAACCTAAGATGATGATGATCAAAGCCATCCCACCAGTGATGTATGGATTCATACTTGCTCTGCTCCTTTGACTCGACCTGCAAGGTTGGATAGAGATCGGCTCATGCCTTCGATTTTTTTGTCGCGACGGTCATGCCCCTCCTTCAGGGACTCAACCTGCACTTGCAGTTTTGCGATGGCAACTTTAGTCGCCACGTGCGCAGCGACAACAACCATTCCGATGATCAGCGTCTGCGCGAGAAAAAACATTGTGAGTTCACTCATTGGTCAAGAACCTTCGGAGTTCCGTTCCAGTAACTGGTCGTCAAGTCTTTCAGTATCTTCGACAGAATTCCCAGAATGATTGCCGGAAATCCGGCTATTGCTGCTGCTGCAACTGAGCCAACAATCGGGTCAGCTGGCAGCGAACTCCAGTCGTACCCGATGAACCACTCAACAATGAAATACCATGCGTACATGAAGAAGCCGTAATAGCCGAACAGCACGACGCGAGGAACAACGCGATAGGCGTTGATCATCTCAGCGTAGAACCTGCACCTCTCCTGATCCATTAGTCGTGTGCTCCGGGGCTTGACTCAATGATAAGTCGCGAATACTGCTGCACGTCCAGCTTCTTCATGGTGGATCGCGAGCTGGTCACCATACGCCTGTTCTTGTGGATAGTCCTGCCAGCTCCGGGTGCGATACAGCCAATGATGTCTTCCAAATAATTCCCAGAGTGAATGAGGCACTTGAATCGACCCTTCGGTTCCGGGCGATCTGCTTTCTTGAAATACACGCCCAGTTTCTCGTTTACCAGCGCCACTACGTGTGAGCCATCCTTAGTTCGCGTGTAAGGGATAAGACTGTAGATGCCATCGGGAACGCAGCTCTGGTTGCTGAGGCCACCAAAATCCGGGCCTTTAATCCATGGTCGCTCGATAGTATGCGCGAGCACGACAATACGCTCAGGCTCGTAGAACTTACCCAGCGTCTCCGTGTCGCCATACGAATCTCTGATCAAGATTAAATCACTCATTACTTGCTGTCGCCTTTGCCAATGATTCAAGAGCACGATTGCCAATATTTTCTTGCACCGACTTCAGCAGGGTGAGGGTGTCAGGAACCTCTTCTTTGAGCCGCTTCATGTAAGCGTCTGAATTGTTCGCCCCAAAGTCGTCTATCAAGTTGATGATGTTTTCATCAGACACCGGGGTTCCTACCGGGTTGTACTTGCCACCCGGCCTTAACTCATAACCCTCCTTGAACAGCTCGTTTTTTAGCCTCTGAAGCTCATCATCTTCAACCTTCTTCTCTGCTGGCGACATGTCCATGGATTGAGAAATCTGCATCTGGGCGCGATTGATATCCTGCACATCTTCACGAATGCCCTCAAGGTCTTTAGCCGCGACTATGTACGGCTTATAATCCTCATGGGTTTCGAGATACTTGATGACGTTCGCTTCCTTCTCAAGGAAATTAAGTGACCCCTGTATCTGTGTTGTCTTATCCAGCAAATCATAGACCACCTGTTGATACTTCGTGTTCCTCGGCACCTGATTTTCGCCGCCATAGAATCGACTAACCACAGGCCAATCAGAGATGTCTCTCTCTGGCGGTAGTGGTAAGTCGAGCGCTCTGCGCACAACCCAGTCTGATGCCATCAAACCGTACCTGCCAATCGCTCCGGTGTAACCAATGAAGAAGTTCTGCAAGTGCAATGGAGACCGGAGCTTATCGCTCGCCGCATCCATTCCCTTGGGCAATCCCTCAGACAAAGCGATCATGGTGGGGCTGGTGTAGTGTCGCCTCTGCTCTGTTGGTAGCCGCTTCTGCTCGTAGTAACTAACGATGTCCCTCTTGGTGAAGAAGTTGGTGTTGAAAGCACCCTCAACCATGGGCGCAACAGCCTGCGGTATTGGACTCATGGCAAACGTCTCGGTAAACATGTGACCCATGCGATCCAACAGCAGCTTGCCGTTATCGTTTTCTTGGTAGTACTGATGCTCGTAGATGCGCTCTGGGATCGTCATGAAGATCGCACCAACCTCGAATGGTTTTGGCAAACGATAGTGCTTGTCACCAACCCACCAATGCAGGTAAGTATCTTTGTCCCACTCTTCGAGTTCTTTGTAACGCTCGTCGTCCTTGTTCTTGTAAAACAAAGCCAACGCAGCAGCGGTTAGCAGACTTGCCTTGAGCGTAAATGCAACCGGGTTCTCAACGAACCCACGACCAAGCCTATGCAGACCCTGCGCACGTGCGCCGACGAACGGCACCGTCTGAATGATGAACTGAACAACAGCCCAGTCGCCACCCATGGTGAAGTCTTGCAGGTCTTTCGCTTCAAACACTGCCTGTGCCTCGCCCTTACCCGCTCGGATTGCAGCGTTATAAACAGCAATCCTGTTGGCGTTTTCGATGGCTGAGCCAAGTGCTTTGTATGCTTCCCATAGTTTGCGCGGAGTGTCGAGCACCGTGTCCTTGAAGCTGGTGCTACGCATCGCTCGCTTCAGTATCTTGCGAGTGCGCCTCGGATCACCACCAGTGACGTAACCATTTTCAAACGCAGCACCAGCGCCCAGCAATGTCCTATATGACTTATCTCTGAGCAACGCTTGCTTGAATCCCTGTATCGCATGTACAACAGGAATCATTGGGTCTCGTGCAAGAACGAAAGCTGCCCCGGTATCACGAGTAAAGTTGGCTCCCTGAAAGGCTGGGTCACTCGTAATGTATGTCGTGAATAGACGCTTCGGCCCACGCAGCGCAGTCATTATCGGGTTGTCCCAAACGGGCTTATTGATGGCAGTCATTGCCCTAAATAAGATTGGGTCGGTGGTCTCGTAGTACTCGCGTTTACCATCTCTCAGGATGCTTAAAACACCATCACCACCCGGTGCGTTCAACGTCATCATCTTCCGCACGCCTTCGAGCATGGACGGATCGATGCTGCTCATGTCCATGCCAGAGTTCTTCATGTGACGAACCACCTCAGACATCGGGACTATGCCAGACCCAATCACAGTAGGTGCCTTGGATATAATGCCAGACCCCTTCAGTGTATCGATGGTCATACGAGCAGCATGGTTCTTGACCGCGCCCTCCATCAGCGTCGTGACCTTCGTCATGATGTTGTGGACAATATCAAGGTCGCCTTCAGACGCTCCGCTCAGCCGCTTTATTGGAGACTTCACGTTGGCAATGCCCTGCCCACCAGCGAGTGACGTGAATGCGTCATCACTGACCGTGAAGAACGGAACGTAGTCACCGACATCCCAAACCTTACGGCTTTCTTTATTGACCGTGCCTGCTTCCTCAGCGAAGTCGAGAGTCGCCTTGTTGTACACCTCCCAGTCATTAGCAACACGTTGGAACACAGGGAAGTGATCACCCAGCTTAACCATCTTGTCGAGCTTCGACGCTCCGTCATCATCCTGATCGAAGCGATGCTCTCGACCAAGGCGCTTGATCTCAGCAACACCGAGTCTGGCGGCATTCAGAGTCTTGTGATTAACGTCTGCTTCTGCTTGCTTTTTCAGAGCAAGCTCGGTGACGTTATCAATGATGGTGTTAGCTTCTGCCTCGGTCTTAACCCCGTACTTATTCATGATGTCATCAATCGCATACTTGCGTTTCGCGTCGATGGTTTTCTGCTTGTTCTTTGCGAGAGGGATGCGCCAGTCCCACGCTACCTCGCGACCGTCAGAGTTTTTAACTTTCCGCAACATGTGCGGAAGAAAGATCATGTAGTACCTTTTCTCAATCTCACTTTGAGCGGCCTTATCAGCAGCGCTTCGGTCGGCTGGTGGGAGTCTTTTTGCAAGCGTCCCATTGTCTCTCGCCACCATAAGATTCCACACTTTTTCAAGGTGGTTAGAACCGGGCATCAGTGCAGCTGCGGTATCTACTCGTTGCTTACTCTCTCCCGTAAGCCCCGAATACCCCTCCAGCATTAGGCGCTTGGCTCGCTTGCCATACATCCACGCTTCCCACGGCTTGGAGTCATTCATAATGGGACGGAATATCTCAGCCAGACCCTTGCCTTCGTTCTGAACGATACCGTCTTTCCAAACAGGATGACCGTACAGCAGAGCTGCCTTCATCATCGAGTCCATGGAGGTACTCAGGCGTGACTGAATGTACGGATCGTTCGCGGCATTAACATGAATGCCAGCGTTACGCATGGCTCGCTTGATGCCGTGGAAGGAATCGAACATGCCCTGCTGCCATTCAGCATGAACTGCATCTGTGAACTTGTTGTACCGCTCAACGAATGACTTTTTCGGTAGCTCTGCACCAAATCGTTTGAAGACTTCCTTTAACTCAGGGTCTTCCTTTGGATCATATTGGAACGGAGCGACAGGCCCACTGAATGCGTCCTTGATTGCATCATTGATCGGAATGAAGAACACCTCAATAGCACCAGCCTCATTACCAAAGCTATTGTTGATAATCTCTTCCAGCTCTTCCTCGGCCCTCTTCTTGCTAACGTGAACAGTGTTGTTGAGCGGCCCCTCTTTCTGGCTGATAACCACCCAGCCATGGGTCTCGCCCGTTAGTTCTTCAACCGTCAGTGTTCCGTGGCGTTCCTTGATCTTTTCTTTACGAGTATCTGCACGAACAACCGAAGCGCCTTCTTCATAAATGGCATCCTCAATATTTTCAGCAGCAATCGTTGTTCGCTCTACCTTAGTGCCGTACTTCTTCAGCTCGTTATTAAAGATGCTGGTCGTGATCTTTTCATAAGACTCACGTGCGCTCGCACCCTTGTCCTGCCCAAACGTATGAGCGTAGCTGTACGGGCTACCACCAGCCATGATGTTCATGTTACCGCCGCCAAGCATTTCCTTTGTTACCTCACCAGAGGCAATGATGTCACCGAGAAGTTCTGATGTTTCAGTTTCGCCGCGTGCTGCTTTTGCAATCGGTAGACTCTTGAACTCTTCATTGATCATGACATCGAGCGCAGCCTCATCACGAGCAAAGCCGACAAACATATTGTCGTTGCGACGATGGATAGCATAGGTTCCGCTCTCGGTCTGAGAGATAAGGAAGTGCTCACGAGCATTGATCTTCTTGCCCTCGAACAATGTAAATTGCTCGCCCTCAATCGCCTCAATAGCGTTAGGAGCATTCGGGATATTGCCTTGCATCTGCTGATAAATGTGTGACGTGAGTGAAGTTCCGAGAATGGGAACCATCTTGTTAGGCGCGATAACCAGCGGCCCATCAAGATCAGCGCTTCGTATGACGACAACCTCAAGTGTCTCGCCACGAATCTCCATCTTCTCTTGCGTCCATGTCAGCTTATTAACGCGAGTCAAGCCCTCAAGTCCACCCC
>RCNB010002380.1_pt1 | contig 11565 bp, 9 predicted proteins | sample 2041321 | NCBI WGS metagenome assembly RCNB01 (sample SAMN09708232, study PRJNA481090) | Marine sediment metagenome, whole genome shotgun sequencing project.
AAAGCAGGTACTAATCCACTGCATTTTAAACATTTAACTTTTTCAACAAAATTATAACCACATATAGTGCAGAAGAGATTTTGTTTAGTATTTTTTGCCCCACATTTTATACAAGTGATTTCTTCTGTACCCTTTTCATTATTTTGATCGTTATTTTCCTCAGACATGTATAACCACTACAGCTCTTTTTTGGACTCTTGAGTCAAACACAATATTCAGTTACTGACAGTATATTAAACCATTTCAAACCTTCGAATATTTACTGTAAAGTGAGGTTTTTTTTGTTGTTTATAGATTTTTATACTTTTTTCCAGAGATTTCTATTAGGAATTATTCGATAAACTAGGTTCAATATGATCATGAGTAAAATTTCAGGGATATTATTTGATTTCGATGGTGTGCTTTCATCAATAACTGTGAGGTTAGGCTGGCCATATTTTCATGCATTAAAAAAAGTCAAACCTAACATCACAAAAACCGAAATTCTAAATTCGCTAAATAATATTATGAAAATGTATCTTAAGGCTGATCAGAAACGAGGTTTATTTTATGTTCCCAAAATGATTCTTAAAATCACAAGGACTCTTGAATTAAACGTATTCCAAATGCTCCAATTTATGATCTTACTTGGTGTGCTTGTTAAGAAGAACAATAACAACATTCATCCTGAAGACCAAGCAGATGATGTTTTAGGAATAATAACAAAGAAATACAAAACAGCAATAATAACACATGCAGAACGCGAGGTAATGAAACATGCTCTTACGAAGTTCAAATTTCTCAAAGATATTGACATTATCATTACTCAACAAGACCTCAAATATACAAAACCACACCCAGAAGGTCTGACAAAAGCAATACAACATCTTGGTCTTAACCCTAATGAAACCATTTATGTTGGTGATTTACCTCACGACATTCAAGCAGGAAAACGAGCTGGAACAAAAACAGTTGCGGTAGTAAATTTCGATGGAGCAAAAGAAGGAAAAAGGGAACTATTAGAACAATTTCAACCAGATTATATTATCAATCACGTTAAAGATCTACCTGTCTTAATAGAAACAATTGAATGTGCACCTTAATTCTACATTTCGGATTTTGGTATTTCAAAAACAATCTTGGTGCCTTTTTGCTTATCGCTTGGTATTTTATCCTCTGCAAAGATCTTTCCATTATAGCTTTCAATAATGGCTTTTACTAAAGTCAAACCAAAACCAGATCCATGTATTGTTCCTTTACTACGTTCATACCTATCAAAGAGAAACTTCTTCATTTCATCCCCAATGCCAGGACCATTATCAGAGATTTCTATTCGCCAATAATTTTTCTGTTCATAGGAATCGGAAATATTGATCTCAATTTCTACATTTTCTTTTTTATCGAACATTACAGCATTATCTAAAATATTAAAGAAGACATCAATTAGCAGCTCATTAGCGCTTGTTAAATGAGTTTCAGCTTCTAGTTTATGATTAAATTTAATTTTTCTTTGATCAAATTTTAGCCTTATTTTCTCTGCTGCTTTGTCGAATGCCTTAAAAATATCATACAAGTATAAATCATAGTCGTCTCTTTGTAATTTGTAGAATTTATCCATATTGGTAATTAATTCACCAATACGAATGATTTCAATGATACTTTTTCTTTGACGATTCATGGAATCAGCGGGATCGGAGTCCATTTTTAGTAAGGAAAGGTCTATCTGCGACATGGCATCTTGACAGAGATTACGAACATCATGGAATAATAAATCACTATAAAATTCTAATTCTCCTTTTTGCTTTTGCAATTCGTTCATAGTTTGTTTTACACCTGCAAGAGGTTCCAACTGTAAGATATAATCAGATTTATTGTTGTATGAAATTGGAGTTGCTCGTGCAGAAAAATGTAAAGGCATTCGATCTTTTCTAAGACAAGTTATATCACTTGAGAAATTTTTCTTCGAGATAAAGGACTTGTTAATATCAGTTGATACCTTCTGATAAGCATCTTTTGTTTGAAATAGTATATTGAGTTCTTGATCTACTAACTCTTTTTTATTGTATTGTAGGAGATTTTCAGTTGTTTTATTTACAGTAACAATTTTTGAATCTTCAATATGTATGAGCATTAAATCAGAATTATCTTCAAATGATTTGTAATAATCAATAAGTGAATCTTTTTGTTTTGCATTTTCTAGGTCTTCCTCAATATTTTGGAAGAATAACATAATGCCTTTAGATAGATTATATTTATCCAAAGCATGTGCAGTAATTATAACTGCGGTTTTTTCTCGACGTTTATTATGCAAAATAGTTTGGAATGTAAGTTCGCTTTTTTTCTTCAAAATATTATTACATTCTAAAAGAAAACGAGCATACTCATCTTGATTTGGAAAAAGAATTTCTAAAGTTTGATTATTAACTTCTCTTTGTCTGTAATGAAAGAAATTTTGCCAATTATCACTTGTCCAAGTAAATTGGAAATTTTTAACAAAAGCCATGGGAGTTTTGATGAGATCAATTAATTCTTTGAAGAAATTTGGTTCACTAGAAGTAGTTTCAGTTTTTGTATGATCTTCAGTTACATCAAACTCAAGAATAAATGTCCCAAGTTGTTCTTTTGTTTCAGGATGTACAAATTTAAAACCTACACCACGAATCCATCTCATTTCTCCTGATGGTTTAAAAATACGATATTTTATTCTATCTGTGAAATCACTTTTTCTAAAATCAGATAGTCTTTTTGTAACCTTACCACGATCATCAGGATGAATATAACCAAATGTTGCAAGCCTTTGAAAATCCTCAAAAGAATAACCAATTATCTGATCAGAATTATCACTGGTATAGATCGTTTCGTGTTTCAAATTAATGAGAGTTATTCGTGATTTGAATATTCTAAAGATTGTGCCTGTGACTTTAAGCATCTCTGCAGTATCTGAGAAAATATCAGCAACAGCACTTTCATCAGTCGTAAAGCTATTTTCAGATTCCTTTAGATTATTAGTCTTCGGCATTTTCACATCTCAAATCCATTTCTTTCTAATCGTGTCGGGCCATAGAAAGTATTTGAATGCAATTGATCTTAAACATCCCAATGTTAGTTGTACTATATTAATTAACTATAACTCTTAAAATACTTTCTTTGTAATAATAAAAATTGTTTAGCTACATTAAAAAAGAATGACCAAGATAAACATAATAGATTATTATTTTGAAATAAGCTTATAGAACGCTTTCTCTGAGGCAGTAAAAAATGGGTGTCAAAGAAGAAATAATAGTAGTTGATAACATTACAAAACGATTCGGTGGTAAAGGTTCGTTAAGCGTCTTAGCTTTAAATAATACAACATTTACAATGACCAAAGGAGCAAATTCACTCCTCGGTCCCAACGGTGCTGGAAAAAGCACACTTCTGAAAGTATTACTTGGATACATTAGTTATGACAGTGGTACTGCACAAGTTCTAGGATACGATATTAGAACTGAAGGTAAAAAAATCCGAGAAAAGATAGGCTATATGCCTGAATCACATGCTATAATTCCCGGAGTAAATGCAGTAAAACAAGTTTCGTTAATGGGCAAGATTTCTGGATTACCCAATGCCGAAGCAATGCAACGAGCACATGAAACCCTACAATACGTCGGTTTGGATGAAGCTCGGTATAGAAAGGTCGATGAATTTTCTACTGGTATGTTGCAACGGCTTAAATTAGCTCAAACGCTAGTCAATGATCCAGAGCTAGTTATCTTAGACGAACCAACTAATGGATTAGATCCTAAAGGAAGATTAGACATGATTGATCTCATTCAAGAGATTAGTACTGAACACAGCATCAATATCATGGTCTCTTCACATTTACTTCCAGATATCGAAGCAACATGTGAGTTTGCTACCATCATAAACAATGGTGTAGTAGTTTCACAAGGACGAATTGCTGAACTCACAGGACAAGAAGCAAAAAGCGAAGAAGATCGTTTAATGAACGTTAGAATAAAAGGTGATTTGAGTAAGTTTCTTAGCGCATTAGCAGAGCAAGGCCTCCAATTTGAGGTTGTTGATAAGATAATACAAATTCCTTTCAATAAAGTTAATCCTAGTCAGACGATAATTGAAGTAGCTTACAATACCGGTGTGCAAATAAGATCAATGACACCACGACAAGCTATTCTAGAAGATGTTTTCATCCATAAAATTGAGGGTGACGAATTAGCTTTAGAAGCACAAAGAATTTCAGGAGAACAAGCATAATGAGTGTTTTTGATAGAAGCTATCGAACATACCACGGTGCTTTACGTGGACGATTTTCTAGAATTTGGGCAATTGCTGCTAATACGTTTAGAGTACAGTTCAGAAGGAAAAGAACTATACTCTTACTTATTGTCTGCAATTTTCCAATACTAGCATTTACTTTCATGTTAATATTCCTAGCAATATTTACGCCTGCAGGAGTGACCAATATATTTTTCCAAGTATTCCTTGGGTCATTAGAAGAATCACTTTTCCTGATTATTTCTGCTACTTTTAATGCAGGGTCGATATTTATGCCGATAGTGTTTATCGGGGCGTTAAATTCGGGCACAATAGCGAATGACAAGAAGCATAATAGTTTAGCACTGTACATGGCAAAACCAATTGATAGAATTGATTATGTTTTCGGTAAAGGAATTTCCGTTCTAATGATTAATGCCTTTGTAACTTACATTCCTTGGTTACTATTTATGGCTGTTAATACTTTGTTAAGCGGAATGTCCGGGGCACAATTTCTTGACTCAATTTGGGTTTACTTTGCAGCTTTAGCAGCAGCATTAGTATTGATGATCTTCTTTGGATCGATAATACTCTTGTTCTCATCTATTAGTGAACAAAGTATTCTTGGTGGAATTATGTTTATTTTACTGATATTCCTCCCATCGGTCATAGCATCAGGAATAAATCAGGCTTTAGATTTTGAATTCTTGAGTTACATCTCAGTTGCAGATTTGTGTATATCATCGATCTTCTATCTCTTAGGACAACCTGAAGGGTTAGGAGGATTTTTGGGTGGTTTCTTCTCCCCAGATATTAATGGGTGGATATCATTAGTAATTCTGTTAACAATTTCTGTAATAGCATTCCTAATTGTTATTCTCAGAATGAATAAGGAGGAAATCCACTAATGAAAAGCTACTTTATTGAAACCTATGACTTGAATAAATGGTATAAAGAAGTCATGGCTCTTAACAAAGTAACTGTGAAAATTGATAGAGGAATTGTAGGATTACTTGGGCCCAATGGTGCAGGAAAATCAACATTTCTGAATATTGCCACAGCACAGCTTCGCCAAAGCTCTGGAGAAATTTACGTAGAAGGTCATGAAGTCTGGAATAATCCAACTATTCTCAAACAATTTGGTTTCTGTCCAGAACAAGAAACAATGTTCGATTGGATGACAGGAAGGAAATTTGTAAGAGAGCTTGCATTGATCAGTGGTCTTCCAAGAGAAACAGCAGACAAAGCAGCACGAGAAGCTATTGAGATTGTTGGGTTAACTGGTGCCATGGATAGAGCAATCAAAGGCTATTCTAAAGGTATGAGGCAGAGAATAAAAATTGCCCAAGCTATTGTCCATGATCCACAGATTCTATTCTTAGATGAACCTTTACAATCAACTGATCCAATCGTACGTAGAGAATTGGTAAAACTAATACAAACTCTAGGTCGAGAACATGGTAAAGATATCCTCATTAGTAGTCATATCTTGCATGAAGTCGAAAGAGTAACTTCAAATATTCTCTTAATTTACGCAGGAAGAGCAATAGCACAAGGAACTATTAGTGTTATTCGAGATTTAATAGACAAATATCCTCACACAATAATCATCAAATCAGAAAAACGAAGAGAATTAGCATCAATACTCCTTGACCTTGATTTTATTCATAGTATTGAGCTTGATAAACGATCTAAGAATTTAATGACACTCAGGACATCAAAACCTGATGAATTTTATTGTAAGATCCCTGAAATCGCTATCGAATCAAAGATCGATATCGAAGAAATGACGAGTCCAGATGCAAATCTCGAGGCTGTCTTTGAATACCTAACACGAGGTTGGTAAAAAAAGTTAGGAGGAATAATTATGGAAGAAATATATCAAAACCTAACTAAATACGAAAAAGAATTTAAATTTGGAACACGATTTGGTGCACTTTATCGACTATATTTCAGCAAATTATGGAATGTTCTAATTAAACAGAAGCGAACTTGGTTATTCAATATAATTATGATTTCCCCTGTTATCGCAGGGCCAATTATTGCCATAGCAAATATAGTAAATAATGGGAATTTAAGCTCAGAAGTATTCTTTGGTTACTATTCTGACATTATGTTTACAGGATATATTGGAATCATCTTGCCACTCTTCACAATGTATATTGCGTCTATGCTTTTCAATGATGAGAAAAATAATCGTTCAATAACCTATCTTACTGTAAGACCTATTCAAAAATTTGAACTTGTCTTAGTAAAATACCTAACCTACTTATCCTTGGTGCCATTATTCACAGTAATTACTTCGGGACTAATCTACTTATCTTTTGCAGCCTTTGGATCTTTCCAATATTTCACTATGTTTCTCTGGTATTTACTCGCAGCAGTGATATCTTCAGCAGTATATGGTGCAATATTCATGGTTGTTGGATTACTATTCAAAAACCCATTGTGGTTTGGTTTAGCTTTTGTGTTAGTTTGGGAATTTGTTTTTGCAACCTTCTCAGATTTGCTTGGAAGCTTAACAGTAGCTTATTACATTAGATCCTTAATTGTCTACGATCCAGTAGGGGATGTATTTAATCCACTAGTTATTGGTAGTCAGGCGAGTGTAAATAATCCTGCGACTCCCTTAATCTTCTCAGTGGTTTATGTAATGATAATAATAATTTCAATTACATTATCATGGTCACTCCTTAATGGAGATAGATTCAAGGTACCATATCAAGCCGGAAGAAGACCAGGAGGATGGAAATATTATCTAAAAGAAATCAGAAGTTTCTTAGTAACAATTGGTATTATTTTCATTGCTGGTGGTATAGTTATCGGTCCAATAAATGGAATTACAAAGAACCAAACAACCGCCTATGAAGATGGCGATATGTTCGATCCCCAGCCTCATAATTTTGACTTTGATGGTTTTGACTTAGATGATATGGGATTTGCCGTTGTGGTCGATTATACCTTTGCAAGAGGAGACGACCTATCTGTTGAATTCGGTTATCAAAGTTTTGATTCTAAATTATACATGAACTTCTATGGTTTACTTGTTGAGCCGATGCTTTGGGATGCGTTTGTAGCGGACGCGTCAGATCTTTGGGATACATATAGATTACTCTACGATGAATACGGAGATAATTCAGATCTTTACAGAGATTTGGTAGATGATTATGCTGTTATGGCTTCCACATTCATTGTCAATTCTGCAGATTATTCAACTTTAATTGGTTATGGCCTAGATAATACTACTGTAATTAATATCACTTCGAAAACGGATTACAAAATCGTAGTATTGCTTCAAGACTTTAGTACCATAGGTAGTTCGTATCTTGACTATGATGCATACATAACAATTGATGGAATTGTTTCACGAACGGCAGGTTATGCTTTGGGTTGGGTAGTTTTCGGAGTCGGCATCTTATCAGGTGGGTTTGCAATTTATTCCATTGCTACCTACAAAAGTGCAGATGAGATAAAGAGATACGAAGAACACATAACCTTACAAGATCAACGTGAAGAACAACGACTAGCAACACTAGAAGAGAACAACGTTTAGTTCTCTCTTCTATCATTTTTTTCTTTTTTTACTTATTTTTCTGATTTTTATTTTCTTTTTGAAAGAAAATCATATTTATTTTAACAGAGTGTCAATTAAAACGATAAATTTATTAATATATGTCTGATTAGTATAGCACATTATAACAATAAGTGATAAAAATGCCGGTTGATGAGAAAGATAGAAGGATTATACAACAATTACGTGATGATTCACGTATGCCAACAAAGCGGATTGCAGCGAATTTAGACATTCCTCGAGTAACTGTTCATACACGTATCGAGAAAATGAAGGATGAAGGTGTTATCTTAGGGTTTACTGTTTTAACCGATTACAACAAAATTGGTTTACCAGTAACTGCTTTCGTTTTCGCTAATTTTGGTGTTGATACAAATATGACTCAACAACAATTAGCAGAGCAGATAGCAGAATTACCTAACGTTTATGAAGTTCATTTGATTAGTGGAGAATGGGATATTCTAATAAAATTGAGAGGAGAATCTCTGGAACAGATAGGGAAAATAGTCTTGGATCAAATACGACCTATCAAAGGTGTAGCAAAAACAATTACTTGTCCAGCATTTTCAACAATAAAGAATGGTTTGTAATCTCTAAACCATTCATTTACTTGTTTTTTGAAAATTCACATAGGCATGCGGATATATGTTTGCCATTTCATATAATGTTTTTATTTCTACATATTCATCGAGTGCATGCAGATTCCCACCTTTGGGACCAAGATGAGCAGTAGGTATTCCCCCTTCACCCATGAAGGTATTTGCATCTGTAATCATTCCCTGATATGCATATACAGGTTTATTTTTCATGGTAGCAACATAGGCTTTTTCTACGGATTGTATTAGTGGATGTTCTTTAGCTATTTTATATGAAAAATAAAACGGTGGAACAATTTCAACTTGAATTTTTGATTCCAAATCTAGTTTATGGATAAATGCAACCAAATCTTTGTAAGCGCTTTCTTTTGTTTCCCCTGGTAGTAGTAAACGATTCAAAATAATTTCACAGCGTTCTGGTACAACAACGGAGTAAATTTTGTATCCGCCATCTATTTTAAGTGTACAAAATGAACTTGTGCCAAAATCATCGTCTTGAGGTAAAGTGAATAAGTGCTTGTAATCAGGATGTTTGTTTATTACATGATCAAGGGCACTTAGAATATGTGAAGCATCATTAACTGCGTTAATTCCTAAATCAGGACGAAATGCATGAGCCGATTTCCCAACAACAGTTATCTTGTATAATACTTTACCAGTTAACCCTAAAGGTAGTGGATTATTTTCACAATCACCATAACATGGTTCAGAGATAATTACCCCATCAGTTTTTCCAACACCAAATCGAGGGTTTTTGAGCATTTTTCGTGCGCCAGTACCATACCCTTCCTCATCAACAACAGCAGAATAATGTAACGTTCCAGTTATTTTTTCTCCAGAATCGATCAATACTTTGCTTGCTGCTAATTGGCAGGCTAAACCAGCTTTCATATCTGCTGAACCTAAACCAATAAGATTACCATTTTTTGTTATCGGTTTAAATGGATCGGAAGTCCAACCTTCACAAACAGCAACAGTATCTGAATGACCATTGAAAGTAAGCGTTTTTCCTGAGGTATCAAAAGAATATTCGCCATAGATATTTTTTCGACCATCAAAAGCATCTTCTAATTCAACCTTAAAACCTAATTTTTCTAATTCAGGTTGAAGAAATTCTGCTAAATTTGTTTCATTTCCTAAAACGGAGTCTATTGTAATCATTTCTTTTAGGGTATTCAAAAGGTAGGTTTCATCTATGTTAAAATTAAGAAAATCGGTATTTGATTTGGTCATATCTGTTGTTTACTCCTTCAAAATAGGATAAACTACCAAGTTTAAAAAATTGCCTAAAAAAAGAAAAGGATAAGCTGGTAATTACCAGCTATTTATTTTGATACTAAATTACTCGGTTTCTTTAGCTGCTTCGTCTTTCTTCTCGTAAAGTCCAACATAAGGAGCACGTTCTCCAGCATTATAGCGTTTGTATGGATCTTTGATAAAGGCAACTAATACCATGCCAATAATAAAGAACACTATGAGAGTTCCCAGCGCTATTCTAAATGAATGATTCGCTGATAAGCCGAGAGTTTTAATACCCAGAATCATCATTCCAGCAAAAATTAATGGGGAAACAATAGCACTTACTCTGCCAGCAATTTTTTGGAATCCATTGTATTGTGCAAGTTTGGATGGAGGAGCAAGAACCATAATAAATTGTCTTCCAATGATCCAAATACTTCCAAAACCAATACCTATACAGACTGCTCCAAAGAACATAATCCACCACGGAGTTGTGTGGTATATAGTGATATCAGGTGAAATAAATGGAACTCCAGGTATGAATTCAGTTTTAAGTTGTAATCCAGCAAGCATTGTGAAAGCAACGCCACCTATCCAAGCTAATCCACTTATGATGAAAGTCCACTTTGGACCAACTCGCTTCAAAACCCAACCAGTTACAAATCCGAAAGCTACTGAGAGCAATATTGCTACTATAATTATTATGTACGTTAAAGTTGAGTCGTGAACTCCAACCGCTCCTTCGATTACAGGTACCATGAAGAGAATGGTTGTATTCGCCGCATCTACTAAGAAAAACCAGCCCAGAATAAAGAGTATAGAATTTCGATCTTTAAAGACAGTTTTGAATGAATCAATTAGAGCTCTGCGTGATTGTCTGAGATTCTCTCTTGGTTTAAGATCGCTAGGATTTTCTTTTTCCTTATGGAATAGATATGGAATTGACATTAGAATAATCATAATTCCTGCAACTAGAAAGACCCAACGTAGGTTTCCTAAATTAACAGCATCAACTTCTTCAGTAGCATATTCCCAAATACTAGGATTTACTGGAGTCCATTTTTCTGCACTACCTAAGCCATTTAGCACAAGTCCAACGAGAACACCTATTATAGAGCCAAATGCTGCGAGTGCACCACCAACTGCTTGTACCATACTTCGATCTTCTGTCTCAGCAATGAATGGAATTTGAGAATCATAAATCATCCTTCCTGCTTGATACATGAAATTAGCTATCACGAATAGAATACAGGCCCACCAGAAGTTTTCCCAAATGGTTATCAGCATTGTTACTGTAACCATTATTGATGCAATAATAATAACAACTGGTTTTCTTTTACCAAGTGTATCTGAAATAGCACCAATATAGGGACCAAGTATTGCTACCAACAAATTTGATCCAGCCATAAATGCTGAAACAATAATGAAGGTTGTCAAATAATCCCAACCATTTAATGCTCCTAAGAGCAAAGCAAATGGTGTGAATGCCAAGCTAATGACTGTCTGAGAGAAAAAGGTATCAGCCATGTCATATTTAAAAACCTCTTCAAGTTCCGAATAAGTAAGTAGTTCAATATTGGGATGACGACCTACATCAACAAGCTTTGGAGATAATATACACATCGAACAATCATTTGTTGGAAAGGTTTTATCAAGCTGAGCCATTACACCACCAATAGCTGGTTTTTCTTCCACAAGATAAACCTTAAAACCAGATTCAGCAAGATCCAAAGAAGTCTGGATACCTCCAATGCCACCACCGACAACTAACACAGCTCCAACCTTGCTGGTTTTAGTGTCTCCTTTGGTTGCTTTCCCCGTCATCGTTTTTTACCTCTATTCTATCCCTAATTTCTCCAAAAGTGCATTTGCCTTTATCTTGTTCAATCTAAAACCTAATTGTTTTTTATCCATACCCATAGCAAG
>RCNB010002383.1_pt1 | contig 11561 bp, 8 predicted proteins | sample 2041321 | NCBI WGS metagenome assembly RCNB01 (sample SAMN09708232, study PRJNA481090) | Marine sediment metagenome, whole genome shotgun sequencing project.
CCCCTTGGGTAAAAATTGTCGATGCATTTTTTTAATGCATTTTTATAGTAATTGTTTTTTGAAAAAATGTGAGCATCGACAATTTTTATGAATAATTCAGGAAATTATTCGTAACGAATGGCGACGGCAGGATCGGTCAAGGCCGCTCTGATGGCCTGGTAGCTCACGGTCAACAGGGAAATCATAAAGGTCAAAAGTCCTGCAAGCACAAATACGATCCATCCGATCCCAGTTTTGTAGGCAAAATTGTTCAGCCAACCGTGCATGGCAAAATAGGCAAAAGGCCATGCGATGATATTCCCGACTAAAACCAAAAGGGCAAACTCCTTGGATAGGAGCACCATTATATTCGCAAGAGACGCTCCCAAAACTTTCCTTATGCCAATTTCCTTGGTGCGCTTTTCTGCCATGAATGACGCAAGGCCAAAAAGTCCAAGACAAGCGATAAAAATGGCGAGGAGGCTGAAATACCCAAACATCTGCATCATCCTCTCTTCGTTCCGGTATTGTTCGGCTATTCGCTCATCCAGAAAATCATACTGGAGGGGGTATTCCGGATTGAATCGTTTCCATACAATCTCTGCTTCGTTCAATGCCTCTCGTGTCCGTCCTGAGGCAATCCGGATGGAGACGGTATTCGCCTGAATGGGCTGGATGTAGGTGATAATCGGGATGATCTCATGGTGCATGGATTCATAGTTGAAGTCTTTAACCACTCCGATAACGTTTCCGTTCAGGAAGGGGGCGAACGTCGACATGGACATTCCCACGGCGTCCTCTGGTCTTTCCAAACCCAATCGCCGCACAGCAGTCTCGTTTAGGATAAATGCTTTGGTTGCATCTGTGGGATAATCGATGGAAAAATCCCGGCCTGCGATGATCTCCATCCCATATGTTTTAAAAAAATCGTATTCGACGCGGTTGTGCGGCATACTGAAAGGATTGGTTAACATCTGGCCGCTCACTTCGATCCGAAATCCAGGAGAGTCCAGTAACCGTCCTGTCGGTGCCCGTTTTGAAAGGGTGGCGAACAGAATATTGGGATTGCTAGTGAGCTGCTGTTTGAATTCCAGCCAGTTCTGCTTGATCGTTTGATCGGCACGGAGCATGACGATATTCTCCCGTTCGAAACCGAGGTTTGCATTTTGTAAAAACCGCATTTGTTTGTAAACCACGCTTACACCTACGATCAAGGCAACTGATATGGCAAATTGAAAAACGACAAGGACTTTACGCATCAAGGCCCCTCGGGTTCCTTGGGTCAATTCCCCCCGTAAGATGGTCGCCGGTCTGAATGCCGAAAGATACAGTGCGGGATAAAAACCTGAGGCAATACCAGTTAGGAAAAAAACGCCTAAAACCGTCAGCAATCCGACCGGATTGAGAAGCAATCCAAAGCTGATATCCCGGTTGGTGAAAGCATTGAAGGCAGGGAGTAAGATAGTGACAAGGCCTAAAGCCAAAACGATGGCCATCAGGGCTACCATCAAAGATTCTCCTAAGAACTGGGCTGTGAGCCGCCGACGGTTAGCGCCAACGACCTTCCGCAACCCGACTTCTCTGGCACGTTGTGTGGCCCTGGCTGTGGAGAGATTCATGAAGTTGATGCAGGCAATGATCAAAACGAACAGGGCAATGATCGTGAACAGGTTGACATACCGAATGTCGCCGTTGGCCTCCAGTTCTTTGCTCGTGTGGGAATGGAGGTGGATGTCCGTGACTTTTTGCAAAAGGATCGTGTTCCCCTGGCTGGCCTGAACGATATTCCCATCCTTGTCTTTCCGGGTGCCCAAAACGCGGTCCATAAAATCAGGGATTTTCGCCTTTACAGCACCTGGATCTGTCCCCGGCGCAAACCTCACATAGGCAAAAGTCACATTGTCCGTAAAGTTTCTGGTTCCGTGAAAATAATCTCTCTCTCCGCTTCCCTGAAGTCCTTTCAGGGCAAGGTAGGGAGCTAAAAAATCGAAATAGACATGGGTGTTCGAAGGCGTGTCCTCCATGACTCCGGTTACCTGAAAGAGGTAGGTCTGGTCGAACTTCATCTGCTTTCCGATCGGATTCTCGTCCCGGAAGTATTTTCTAGCCATAGACTCAGAGATAACCAGACCGTCCGGTTTGGCAAGAGCAGTCTTGGGATCTCCTTTGATCAGGGGAATGGAAAAAACATCAAAGATGTCTTCTTCGGCGAAATAAAACCGCTTTTCCACATAATGAGTATCCCCCACGCTCGCCAAGGTTGTCCCAACAGGGAATATGCGCACAGCGTTTTCGATCTCGGGGAATTCTTTTTCCAAAAAAACCACGAAGGAGGGTGCTAAAGAACTAAATTGTCCTCGCATCGATCCATCGGGGCTGAGCCACGCGCGTTCGAGCCGGTAGAGATCTTCCGCGTTCCTGTGGTAGGTGTCATAACTCAGCTCATACTGGACGAACAAAAGGATGAGGAGACAGACCATCATCCCGATGGCCAGACCTGTGATGTTGATAAAGGAAAATCCTTTTTTCCTAACGATATTTCGCCAGGCAACTTTCAGGTAGTTTGATAGCATGACTCCCTCCCCGATTTATTAAACATCTACCTCAATATAGTAGACGGATTTTATTTTCAAAAAGTTGCGTGTAGAACAGAAAAAAAGGCCCGTCTTTACTTTATCAGCGCAGACGGGCCTTTTGAATTACCAATTGAACTGCAAAATTATCAGAATCGTCTGAAGCGTCTGCGTGTGCTTTTTTCGTTGACGGGCTCAGCATCAATGGCCCACATACCGCGGCCATGAGTGGCGATCACAACGATGTTATCTCGAGGATGGATGATCAGATCGAGCGCATAAACCGAGGGCAAATTGCCTCCCAAAACATTCCAGGTTTTGCCGCCATCTTTGGTGACATACACGCCTACGTCAGCGGCCACATAAAGAATGTTCCTGTCAACAGGATCTTCTCTGATGACATTCACTGGTCCAAGGGGAATGTTGCCACTGATGTCTTCCCAGGTATTGCCAAAATCCGTGGATTTCCACACATAGGGATTAAAATCATCATCCCGTTTGCCGTTCTGGGTCATGTAGACCGTACCCATGTCATAGGTAGAAGCGACCATTTTGGATACCCATTTTTGGTAGGGTAAACCATTCATGATTTTTTTCCAGGTTTTGCCGCCATCTTTGGTAACATGGACATTTCCGTCATCGGTTCCCACATAGATCAATCCGAACTTGAGAGGAGATTCGTCAATCGCGAATAGCGTTTGGAAGGGAATATCCCCCAGTTCAGACTTGATATTACGGGTTAAATCAGGGCTGATTCTCTTCCAGGAATCTCCCTTATCTCGGGACATGAACAGATACTGCATCCCATGATAAATGATATTGGGGTTGTGGGGAGAGATGATAAAAGGTGCGACCCACTGTCCTCTGAGGCGGGGTTCATTCGGATAGGGCCTGGGAAGAACCCGTTTGTTTTGCCAATTCCCATCCTTACCCAGTACACTCCTGCTGATGGTCCCATAGAAACCGGCAGAATAGACGGTTTTCGCGTCTGTCGGATCGATGGCATGGCTGCTGCCTTCACCACCAGGTGCACCCTCAAAATCCACAGTCTGGATGCCTTCTAACGGTTGCCCCCTTCTATTCGTTCCGCCTTTAATCACTTGTCCTCTGTAGCTGCCATGATCCTGCATGGAGCCGTACACCCGAAAGGGGGTGTCCATGTCGTAATTGATGTTGAAAAACTGGCACACAGGAAGATTATCTCTAAACTGCCGCCAGGTCAGTCCCGCATCATAAGAAATGACGATGCCGCCGTCATTGACATTGATCAAGTAATCGGAATTTTCAGGATCGATCCAGAGGCCGTGGTGGTCACCGTGCATGCCCCTCAGACCACGGAATGTTTTTCCTCCGTCATTCGAGACATTCAAGCCTAAGCCCATGGTGTAGATGGTGTTTTCATCGTTGGGGTCCACACGCATCTGGGCAAAAACCCAACCGTATGTGGCGGAATGGCGTTGCATGTATTGTTTCATATCATCAGTCAATCCACTCACTTGGGTCCAGGCTTCTCCATTGTCATCGGAGCGGTAAACGGTAGCACCTTTGATGATGCCTGCCAATCCGGACATGTAATCATCGGCTGCTTCTTCTTCGGTCAATTCCCTTGCAAGTTCATAGTTGTCGACAAAAGCGTAGATCACATTGGGTTTGGTCAGGCAAAGATCGATACCGATGCGGCCACGATATTTTGCAGCCGGAAGCCCGCTGTTGATCGGCTTCCATGTCGCACCGCCGTCTGTGGTCTTGTGGATTCCGCTTCCCCCGTAATTGGGCTCGTTCCGAGGATCGTTCCATTTTTCTCTCACACGCTGCCAGGTTGCGGCATACAGGGTGTCATGGTTCGATGGATCCATCACCAAGTCGTTGGCTCCTGTCATATTGTCGATGTACAGGATTTTTTCCCAGGTGATGCCGCCGTCTGTGGTCTTGTAAACACCTCGCTCCTCGTTGTTTGTCCATTCGTGCCCCGAAGCCGCAACATAAACAACATCGGGATTTTCGGGATGAACGACAATCCGTGCGATGGTATTGGTATCGGCCAATCCCATATGTTTCCAGGTTTTTCCGGCATCAATGGACATGTAAATTCCTACCCCTGCTTGGGAACTCCGAAAAATGTTGGCCTCTCCGGTCCCCACCCATACGATATCGGGATTCGATGGAGCGATAGCCACATCACCGATCGAAGTCGAAGCCTGTTTCTCGAACACCGGCTCCCAAGTTGTCCCTTCGTTTACGGTTTTCCAGACGCCTCCGGACGCTGTAGCCACGTAGATCGTGTAATTTTTCCCCTTTGGCGTAACCACATCGATATCCGTGCATCTGCCGCTGACGTTTTTGGGTCCGATGTGATACCACTTTTCCTCTTTGAAGGGCGAACTTTCGGTCATTTCCAGATGTTTCTCATATCCCTTCAATCGGAGTGCGGGATCTGTGGACTGAATTCTCTGCGGCCTTTTCCCTCTTTGGGCTTGAACAGGAGATACAGCAAAAACGAGCGTAAGAACGAATAGTCCTAAAATAGCCACTGTCCAGCAAAGTCGTTTTCGGTTAATCATTATGCCTCCTTAAATATTTTTAAAGAATTGATTTTATTTATATTAATCCTTTTTTTCAATAGTTTTTTATTCTGTACCGGGATACCTGACACCTAAATTTCGAGGAGACAAATGCAAATCGTTCCAAAAATCAGGGAATAGCGTATCCCGGTAAGAAATTAATTTCTCTTTGTTGTTTACCGGATGATTTCGTATTGTTTTTCTGCAGCCTCGAGGGTTTGCGAGATGAGAGAAATAATGGTCATCGGACCGATCCCGCCAGGAACAGGTGTGTATGCGCTGCTGCGAGGGGCAGCTTTCTCGAGGTCGACATCCCCTATACCTCCAGGATGATACCCCGCATCGATGATAACCGCTCCCTGTTTGATCCAATTCGCCTGGATGAATTTGGGCTTTCCCACGGCTCCCACAACAATATCCGCCTCCCGAACGACTTCGGGCAGATCGATCGTACGGGAATGGCAAATGGTCACGGTCGCATGGCGGTTGAGAAGCATCATAGCCAAAGGCTTTCCCAGAATCGGGCTTCGGCCGACAACAACCACTCGCTTGCCTTTTATTGGAATGTTGTAGTGATCCAGGATCGTCATGATCCCAGTAGGAGTCGCACTCCCGTACGCAAATTCTCCCATCGCCATCCGCCCAAAACCCAAAGAAGTAACACCGTCTACATCCTTTTCCAGGGCAATCGTATCAAAACAGGCCCTCTCGTCGATCTGTTCGGGGACAGGATGCTGAAGCAAGATGCCATTAACGCCAGGATCTCGATTCAAAGCCTCGATCTCGGCCAGGAGCTCTTCGGTCGTGGTAATCGGGGGCAATTCGATCTTCCGCGATTCCATCCCGATACGGCGGCAGGCATTGCCCTTCATCCGGACATAGGTCGCAGAGGCCGGATCTTCCCCCACAAGAATCGTGGCCAAAACCGGGATTTTTCCGCCGGATTTTGCGATAACCACAGCAACCCTAGGCTTCAAAGATTCTTCAATGGATTTCGCTAAATTTTTTCCTTCAAGCACCAAAGGTTCTGCCATCCTAAATACTCCTCATCTTTATGCTTTTCATTCGAAAATTACTCTTCTGTAACCTATCACACTCCTTATTGTATTGACAAGAAATTGAAAATTTCCATGTGTTCAACAAGTAATATTACGGAATGACGCCGTATGAACTGGTGGAAATGATCCAAAATTTCTATTATTTATAAAGGAGATATTTTTGGCGGGCTTTTTTGAATGCCTGGATTCCCGGTTCCCATTCTGCTAGGATCTCCTCAGGAGTACGGAGGTCATTGATGGATTGGCGAAAGGATGGGATGCCGATCAAACGTTCAAGGTTTTTCCGAAGCTCCAGTTCAGCCGGATAGTGTTTCTTCAGAGCAACAAGTAGATGGACTATAACCTGTAAAGGGCGCAATCTTTCCCTGTCGGTTATGATCAAACTCAAACCATTCACATCCTGATCCCTGTACTTGTTCCAGGATGCAGCATGAGGAAGCGTAACAGGTGTAAAGGTTATAGGCTTAAAATAGATCCCGGGGAGATGGTAGAAATTCATGGTTTCGGCCAGCTTGTGGCTGTTGATCCACGGCGCGCCTATCTGCTCGAACGGCCGCATCGTGCCGCGGCCCTCAGAAAGGTTGAGAGCTTCGATCAAGCAAAGTCCAGGATAAACCGCAGCAGTAAGGATCGAGGGAATATTCGGGGAGGGCCGAGTCCAGGGAAGCCCGGTCTGATCGAACCACATGGTCCTCTGCCACCCTTCCATCGGGATTACCTTCAGGTCTAACTCCTCCATCCCCTTCATCCATTTTTCCCCCTTTATCATCCATGCCATTTCTCCTGGTGTCATACCATACCGCACAGGAATCGGGTACTGTCCGACAAACGAGAAAAAGGTCTTTTCGATGATCGGGCCTTCGATGGTCACGCCGTTTATCGGATTGGGCCGGTCGAGCACGATAAATTGTTTTCCGTATTCCGAAGCGGCTTCCATGGCCAATCCCATGGTGCTGATAAATGTGTAGAAACGGGCACCTACATCCTGGATGTCATAAATCAACACATCCACATCTTCCAACATTTCTTGTGTGGGTTTGAGATGTTCCCCGTACAGGCTCCAAACCTGGATCTCGGTCCTTTTTTCCACATAAGAGGTCATCTTGGTCGCATCAGGAAGATCTCCCCGGATTCCATGCTCAGGAGCATACAGCGCCCCTATGGATAGTCCCTCGATACTGGACAGGATATCCACGATGTGTTCCCCCGACGATGCAATCCCGGTCTGGTTGGTGATAATCCCCACCCTTTTTCCTTCGAGCTTCGAAAGATGGTTAACGAGGAAAACATCCAAGCCGACCTTCACCTCCTGACTATTCATGCTGAATAAAATTTCAGATAAAAGGCAATAAAATGTAAAAATCATTAGTATTGTTTTTTTCATCGTTCTACATCCCCAATACATATATATAATATTAAAAGTCTACACAATAGATAAATATCCTTTCTAAGCATTTCCAATGCTTCACTTTTTGACTTTGGCAAAGGGCTATGCTATAGACTGAAACATCTCATGCAACGAGGAGAATCTCATGAAATCCATCAAATCCTATTTGGGCCTCGCTATATTATTGTTGCTCTTTTTGACCTTTGGCTGCAAAAACACACAACAAAAAGCGGTTGAATCCATCACAGAAAAGGAGCTAAAGGTTCATCTGGACATTCTGGCATCCGATGAATTTCAGGGGAGAAACACGCCATCCCAAGAACTCAAGATCGCCTCCCGTTATATCGCCACTTTAGCCGAAAGTTACGGACTCAAACCTCTGATGCCCGATGGATCCTTTTTCCAGGAAATCCCTCTTAAGGTGAACACCATAGATCAGGCCCAGACCCGAATGCAATTGAGGGTGGGAAAAAGGATAAAAAATTTCTCATTCCACGAAGATTTTGGCATTTACGGGCGCTCCATCCAGGACATGGAAATTTCCGGAGATGTCTTGTTTGTGGGATTCGGGCTTTCTTTGCCCGAATCGGATTGGGACGACCTCGAAGGCTTGGATCTTAAAGGCAAAGTCGTCGTGATGCTCGACCCAGATCTTCCTGAAAATCATAAGTTGAGAACCCCCGACAATCGAAGACTCCTGTACCGGCGGAGCAGGATTATCGGCTCGGGAGGAGCTGCGGCGGTCCTGATTGCCATCAGCGAAGAGAGAGAAAAGAGTTTTTCCGAAAAGGGGTATTTGTTCGATGCAACACCCAGATGCCAACTGGCCGATGAACTCAAATCGATATCGACATCTGCATCTCAACAAACTTATCTTCGAGCAGAGATCCGCCACGCCATGGCAGCAGAAATCCTGGAAATTTCCGTTGCTGAACTGGAAGACATGTTTGCTTTCCTCAGAGAAGGGAAACAAGTTCCCGGCAGCGAATTGCTCAGTCGAAGGATGGATATCTCCATAGTTACACAGAAACAAAGGGACAAAACCTATAATGTTGTGGCCTGGTTGGAAGGAACGGATGAACAATTAAAGAAGGAATATGTCCTGTTTGGTTCCCATCACGATCACATTGGCACTAGGGAGGGAAGGATCTATAACGGGGCGGATGATAATGGTTCGGGCACCGTAGCCATGCTGGAGCTCGCTCAGGCTCTCCAAATCGAACGGCCAAAGCGATCTGTTATCTTTGTGTGGCATACAGCAGAGGAAAAGGGGCTCTGGGGCTCTCGATATTTTGTGGAACACAGTCCCGTTCCTGTCGAAAAAATGAGCGCTGAGCTGAACATGGACATGATATGCCGGAACGATCCCGACCATCTTTACATCATCGGCTCAAACAAACTCAGTTCTGATCTGGATACCATTATCAACGTCGTCAACGACAGGAATATCGGCTTGAACCTGGATTACAAATATGAGGACCCCCAGCATCCCGATAATTTTTTCTTCCGCAGCGACCAGTATCCCTACATCCAGTACGGTATCCCGGCGGTATGGTACTTCTGCGGAACCACTGAGGACTATCACCAGAAAACCGATACAATCGACAGGGTGGATTTTGCAAAAATGGAAAGGGTTACCCGTTTCGTTTACTTGACAGCCCTGGCTATTGGGAACAAACCTGAAATGCTCAAGCTGAACATTCATCCGGATATCACTAAACGAGGTGAGCACAACCTCCAAGTCAAATGGCGATGAAAAGAATAGGAATAAACGGGGCTTCGGTATTTAACCTTTACGGCCGGAAAAACGTCTGGTACAAAGAATTCGATGTGGGGGAAGGCCTCGACCTGCATATTCCCAAAGGATATATCTATTTCGCCATGGCTTTTTCACTTGGAGTTGAAATCCTGAACCTGAAGGTAAGGGGAAGGACTGCAAAACCTGTTCAATTGCGGAAACTCTTAAAGGATTAGGCGCCATATTTGTTGAAATCCGGGATCGCGGGGACTTATCAAATCCTTATTTAAGATTGACAGGCGGTTTATTCTTGTGATAAATCGAGTATGTAAATTTGGGAAGAGATTAAAAACCTGAATTCTTTCTCAACAATTTAAATCTAACTAATGGAGGGAATTTATGCGACGCAAATATTTTGTATGCCTAGGATTGGGATTATTAATTTGTTTGTCTGCTCTGACTAACTTAGCACAGGCTCAGGAACAGGAAGCTCAGCTTTTTTTTGTCCGAGAGATAACGGTTAAGCCATCAAAAATCTTTGACTATATGGCAGGGACAAAAGAACTGATGGCCCAAATCAAAGAACACAAATTTCCTTATCCTATCAATGTTTTCCGTTGTGACGATTTCTCGTTTTTATTCTCTGCTCCTCTAGAAAATACTGCGGATTTGCAAGTGCTCGGGAACACCATGAACGAATTGATGGCCATGATTGCACCTGAAGCAGGTCAAAAAATTCAAAAACTTCTGGAAGACACAACGGAATACCGCCAAGACGGACTGCTCGTCACAAGACCCGACCTCTCATACATGCCTGAAAGCCCAAGGCTTAAACCGGAGGAGATCAATTTTTACCGCTGGTCTTTCGCCTCCATCTTGCCAGGCAAAGAAAAAGAATTTGAAGAAACGGCAAAGAAATACCTGCCTCTTATGAGGAGCAAAAATATTCCGGATGGCTTCTTGGTATACCAAGTCATCATGGGGAAAGAATTGCCGCTTTATGTCCTTGTCCAGAGCGCCAAAAATCCTGCCGACTATTTCAGCATAGATCACAGCGAAACCTTGGGCAAAGAAGGCCAGGAATTGCAGAGCAAATTATGGTCTTTTATCCGGAAATTAGAGTACAAAAATGCTTGGATAGACCGTGACCTTTCCCATATCGTTCAGGAGAAATAAATCGAATAGCTGCCTGTCTTAAAAGAAAGAAAGGACCGGAGTCGATCCCGAAGCTAACTGGACCTTTGCCCATATTTTTAGTTGTCGAGGCATCTGCCGGCTCATTCCGCCGCCACGCATTCCGCCCATTCCACCACCCATGCCGCCTCGGCCTCCCATTCCGGGCATTCCGCCGCCGCGCATTCCCTTCGGTCTCTGCATTTGCATCTTGGGCGAGAGGAATCCCACTCCAATCACATCTCCCGGTTCCACACCGACAGCAAAAGGATATTCTTCGCTGGTGGCAAGAGGGATCTTGAGCTCATAGACAAAAGTGCCTCCCGCATTTCTCATTTTAACTTCAATTCCCTTGGCATCATCGATATCCATTCTTCCCAACACTTCTTCGTCAGGTCCAAGAACTTCCAGCTCTGTCATCAATTCTTGAAGTCTTTGCATCATCTCTTCCCGGGCCATTTCATCCATCATAGCTCGTGTTTCCATCCTCTCTTCTTCCGGTTCTCCTCCCTGCCTTCCTAGGGGAAATTTGATGCCAAATGTTTTGTTTTTTCCACCTTTGGGATCGAGCCAGACAATCAGGCCTTCCCGCATGATCTGAGCTCGGAGCATCGGATTCTCGGTCATTATGGACACATACAGATATTGTCCGTCATTTATCAATCCCACGGAAACGGCAGATTCTTCGAAATAGTACTTGGCTCCCAGCCAATCTCCACCTTTCCCATCCAGTGTGATATCTCGATCCTTCCAAGTGCTCTCCAGCTGGAGCGTGCTGCAATTCATATGCATAAAAAAAGAAAGAAACAATATGAGCAAAAAAACCAAATATCTATTCATTCCAGTCTCCTATCTGTAATTGTTTATTATAGCTTATAATCAGAAATTTGTTGAGGGCACCAGTAAAGCATCTCTATTTCCGTGATAAATGGGGCTTTTGGGGATGATTGAAGCTACGATTGAAGATTTAGACATTCCTACCGTTCTTCGAGGGAATCTGACGCACAGACTGTGTCACAATTCGAAATTGCGAAAAAATTTATAATAATTTCCCATTTAATTCAATAATTTGGGGAAATAAGTACTCTAAAC
>RCNB010002506.1_pt1 | contig 11560 bp, 8 predicted proteins | sample 2041321 | NCBI WGS metagenome assembly RCNB01 (sample SAMN09708232, study PRJNA481090) | Marine sediment metagenome, whole genome shotgun sequencing project.
CACTTAGAAACGCTTCTACGAAGTACCTATAAGTTTTTAATAAAAATGAATGATCTGCATGAAGTACAAAAGGAAATGATAAAATTCATTAGAGGTCTTCAAGATATTTATCCTCACGATCTTAAGAATGCATTTCGAGATTTGGTAAAAATCTTAAAAACTTTTGAAGATCATCCCTTTGAACGCAGGGCCTTCCTTTATTTAGACATTATTTCTTGGTTAGAAAGTAAAATTGAGAATAAACCTGTAGGTGAAATTATAAAGACTAAATATGCAACCCAAAATAGGCATTAGAAAAGTTATTCCATTTTTAAATTTCACTATAACGTTCTAACACATAATTTAGATTTGACAAAATACGAGGCTTGATTTTCCGAAAATCATAAAAAAATAATAAAAACTTAAAATAAATTTGGATATTAAAGTTTTGTGTCGCAATATTTGTGCTCACAAAGTTCAAACACTTACTGAAATGTTATCAAGAAAGGCGGAGGGATAGACCCAATGAAGCCTTAGCAACCCTTAGATTTACTAAGAAGGTGCTAAATTCTACTTGAGAGCGCAAGTCATTTTTTGCAAACTCCGGATAGATAACTCAAGACTAATTACTCATCTGTAATTAGCATTTTCTTTATAACATTTTTCTATTAAGCATGCTTCACCCTTTGATTAGGCTCAGGGCAAGTGAGGTTTATTTGGCTTTTGAATTAATTTATTTTAACTCAAAAAAACTAGAAAAATGAGTACACAAAAATTCGCAACAAAAGCGTTGCATGCAGGACACGATGTAAGCCAAACCGGTGGAACAAGAGCCGTACCAATTTATCAATCTACAGCTTATGTATTTGATGATTCCGATGATGCAGCTGGTCGCTTTAACCTTTCGGTTCCTGGCTTTATTTACACACGTTTAAACAATCCAACCAATGATATTTTAGAGCAGCGTTTAGCCGCTCTAGAAGGAGGTATAGCAGCGGTAGCCACTGCTTCTGGAACAGCTGCCATCTCCACTACCCTATTAACATTATTAAAAGCTGGCGATCATATTGTTGCCTCAAGCAGTTTGTATGGTGGAACCTATAATTTGTTAAGTGTTACTTTACCAAGACACGGCATTACAACTACTTTTGTCGATCCATCTGATCCAGAAAATTTCGAAAAAGCGGCACAAGAAAACACAAGAGCTATTTTTATAGAATCCTTAGGAAACCCGAAGCTCGACGTATTAGATATCGCAGCTATTTCCGTTGCAGCAAAAGCACATAAAGTGCCTTTAATTGTAGATAATACTGTAGCTACTCCCTATTTATTAAATCCGATTGAATACGGAGCAAATATTGTAATTCATTCTTTGACAAAATATATAAATGGTAACGGCACATCTCTTGGTGGTATCATTATCGATGCAGGTACTTTTGATTGGACAAATGGTAAATTCCCGGAATTCACAGAGCCATCAGCTGGATACCATGGTTTAGTTTATAGCGAAGCTATTGGTGCAGCCTCATTTATTGCAAAAACTAGAATTGAAGGTTTACGTGATTATGGAGGAGCCTTAAGTCCTTTTAATGCGTTTCAAATTATACAAGGTTTAGAGACTTTAGAATTACGTATTCTAAAACACAGTGAAAACGCACTCGAATTAGCCAAATGGCTGCAAAATCAACCTGAAGTAAAGTGGGTTAATTATCCAGGACTTGAAACGAGTAAATATAATGACCTTGCCAAAAAATATCTACCAAAAGGACAAAGTGGTATTGTAACATTTGGAGCCGATGGTGGCTATGAAGCTGCTAAAACTATAGCAGATACGACGAAGCTATTCTCATTACTAGCGAACATTGGCGATACTAAATCACTCATCATTCATCCTGCCAGTACAACACATCAACAATTAGGTGATGAAGCGCAAGAAGCGACAGGAGTCACTAAAGACTTAATCCGTTTATCTGTAGGAATAGAAAATATTGACGATTTAAAAGCCGATTTAAAAGAAGCCTTTGCGGTTGTGAAACAAAAAAATAAGGTTCAAAATTAGCCTTTATTAGTAGTGCTAATCACCGATAAATTTTAAAATAACTGTTTTGAAGTTTATCTAGTTATAGTTTTAAAACAGATGCCTTTAGTATAGAGGCATCTGTTTAATCCATTATAGATTATTAATTAAAAGAGATTCCTGCCGTCGCAGGACCTAGCATGGAAGAATTACAATATATAAATATCCCTGATTTTGTTACAGAAACTGACAAAACCTATACCATTAGATTGTCATACCAAACATTTGGAAAGGTATTACATCAGGCTCCAGTGGTTTTAGTGAACCATGCACTTACAGGAAATTCTACTGTTATTGGTGAAAATGGTTGGTGGAACGATTTAATCGGAGACCATAAATGTATTGATACCAGTGCATACACCGTTTTAGCATTCAATATTCCTGGAAATGGTTTTGACAACTACTCTGAAAATCTAGTTGCTAATTATAAAGATTTTACAGCTAGAGATATTGCTAAATTGTTTGCCTTGGGCTTAGAACATCTAAAAATCGAGCAACTTTTTGCGGTTATTGGAGGTTCTGTTGGTGGTGGTATTGCTTGGGAATTAGCAGCACTAGAACCAAATCTTATACAACATTTAATTCCTGTAGCGACAGATTGGAAGTCTACGGATTGGTTAATTGCTAATTGCCATATCCAAGATGCCATCTTAAACCATTCTAGCGAACCCTTGGCTGATGCCAGAATGCACGCAATGACCCTATATCGTACACCAGAATCATTAACACAGAAGTTCGAAAGAACCAAAAAAGAAAGTTCACTTTTTAATATAGAATCTTGGTTGAATTACCATGGCAATAATTTAACGCATCGTTTTAACCTGTCTGCTTATAAAATGATGAATCAAATTTTAAGAACGATTGATATTACTGAAGGAAGAAATGATTTTTTACAAGTAGCTTCAAAAATAGCGTCATCTATTCATATCATTACCATTAACTCTGATTTATTCTTTAAAGCTGAAGAAAATTGGAATGCTTTCGTTGAACTAAAAAGCGTAAAAGATAATGTAAACATTCATGAAATTAAATCCATTCATGGCCATGATGCTTTTTTAATAGAGTTCGATCAATTAGAGAAATTCTTAAAACCAATTTTCGCTGTAAAAAAAACAAAAAGTCATGAAATTCAAAAAATAGTCAATACTATTTAAAGAAAAAAGCGCAATTGCCAAGGTCTATTTTTTTATGACACGAAATGTCATATCTATCTCTTTTTAAGCAGCTTATCTTTGTCAAAGAAATTCGTAGTGACCCCCTAATTACTATTTAGTTGAATAGTAGAGAGAAGTTAACGAAATAGCTCATAGTGATGACATGAGCGTGTTTTAAATTGGTTAACAGCAATGGCTTCTCTCTTTTTATTTTTGTTTTATATTATAAAAAGAGCATTTTAATAAATACTCTTTTTTACTAATTATAATGAACAGATTATAGATATTACCTCTTCATAATAGCGCTCTACAGCGGTCAAATAATTTTAACAATACTATTTTTTCTTGAAAATAAATATATATTCTTAATTTGTGGTATCATATATTATGAAAAAATATCAGCATTTAGGAGATTTAATAAAAGAGTACAGACACTATAATAGACTCTCACAATTAGAATTTGCGGCACAATTAGATGTTGACATAAGGTCCGTTATTAGATGGGAAAAAAGCGAATCTTTTCTGGGCCCAGAGAAAGAAAAGACACTCGCTAGTATTACTTTTATCCCCTATCAGGTGATAAGGAATTTGAACACACCATTACAAATCCCAACCTTTTATGATTTTGATTTACGCAAATATTCACTTACGGCCATATCTAAAGAACTTCCTAATGCAGATTGGATAAAATCTCGAATCAAAATTTCAACAGATCGCATAACGCGTATAAAAGACAAAAAAAATATAGAACCAATTGTACGGTTTACGGAACTACAAAAAAACCCACTTAAAACTATAAATACACAGTTGATTTGGGAAGCTTCTCAGCTTTTTCCTGAGTTAAATATGATTATTCAAGATCAATCTAGCTATTATTCTGGTCATTGTATTGTTTTTCCATTAAGTCAAGAGACTTATCAAAAAATAAAGAATAAAGACATCGATGAAAATCAATTAACATCTCAAGACCTTGTTAATTACAAGACCCAAGATTGTCCTGTTTTTTATTGCCACAGTATAACTGCAGATTGTAATGAAAACGTTTTCTATATCATTGGTGCAGTACTTAAGTTTTACCAAGACACACCATTAGATAATTATCTTTTTGCGTCATTTACATCGCGTTACGACTCACACAATATGATTGAAGAATTAGGTCTAAAAACAGTGTGGGAAGATGAACTTATTAAAGAGAAATTTAACCTAATTGATGCACCACGATTAGTTGAAGGAACGTTTGATGAATTTTTAAAATAGAAGAAAACACAAGTTATAGATATGGTCTTGTCTGAATATTCAGACACAGCAATTACAACTAACAGCCCTAGAAAAGCGAACACTAACAAAAGAAACTATAGCTTTTGTAAATGGCAAAGGGCCTATGCATATTCGTAAGGTTCACTTTTTTTTTCATTATCGAAAATCTATTTAGCATTTTTTAATGACATACAATGTCACATCTATTTCTTTTAAAGCAGCTTATCTTTGTGGAAGAAATTAATAGTAACCCCCTAGTTACTATTTAATTGAATTAAAGAGAGAAGCAGACGAAATGGCTCATAGTGATGACATGAGCGTGTTTTAAATTGGTTAATAGCAATCGCTTCTCTCTTTTTGTTTTAGATTATAAAAAGAGCGTTTTAAAAAATGCTCTTTTTTGCTTATCATAATTAGTAGACTATAGATATTCACTCTTCATAATAGCGCTCTACAGCGATCAAATATTTTTAATACTGCTATTTTTTCTTGAAAATAAATATATATCCTTAATTTGTGGGATCATATGTTATGAAAAAATATCAAGATTTAGGAGATTTAATAAAAGATTATAGGCACTATAATAGGATCTCTCAATTAGAATTTGCCGCACAATTAGATGTCGACATAAGGTCCGTGATTAGATGGGAGAAGAGCGAATCTTTTCTGGGTCCAGAGAAAGAAAAGACACTCGCTAATATTACTTTTATCCCCTATCAGGTGATAAGGAATTTGAATACACCTATACAAATTCCAACCTTTTATGATTTTGATTTACGTAAATATTCCCTTGCAGCCATATCTAACGAACTTCCTGATGCGGATTGGATAAAATCGCGAATCAACATTTCAACAGATCGCTTAAATCCTATAAGAGACAAAAAAGATATAGAACCAATTGTACGGTTTACGGAACTACAAAAAAACCCACTTAAAACTATAAATACAGAATTAATTTGGGAAGCTTCCCAGCTTTTTCCTGAGCTAAATTTGATTATTCATGATCAATCTGGTTATTATTCTGGTCATTGTGTTTATTTTCCACTCAGTCAAGAAACTTATCAAAAAATAAGGAATAAGGACATCGGTGAAAATGAATTAAGATCTCAAGACTTGGTTAACTACAAAACCCAAGATTGTCCTGTTTTTTATTGCCATAGTATAACTGCAGATTGTAATGAGAACTTTTTCTATATCATCGGTGCCGTACTAAAATTTTATAGAGATACACCTTTAAACACGTATTTATATGCTTTGTTAACGTCTCGATACGACTCTCATAGCATGAGCGACCAATTAGGTGTAAAAACAGTTTGGACAGATGAGTTTATCAAAGAGAAGTTTAACCTAATTGATGCACCACGATTGGTGGAAGGAACCTTTAATGAATTTTTAAAATAGAAAAAAGACAAACTTTAAATATGGTCTAATCTGAATGTTCAGAATTTTATAGTTCTATTTTTAATTTCCGATGGCCAATTGGTGTAACTCCCTTAATTTTCTTAAACAGTCTATTAAAATTAGAAATATTTCTAAAGCCACATTTAAAAGCAATTTCTGCAATAGAATAATCATTAACCTCTAGTATTAATTTTGAAGCCGTTTCAATTCTAAATTCATTTAAAAATTGAACATACGTTTTGTTCGTCCGCTTTTTAAAGTATTTACAAAATGCATTTTTTGTCATATTTGAAACTCTTGCAATTTGCTCTAAAGTGATGTCATCGGTATAATTGTTTAGGGTGAAATCAAATACATTTCGCATTCTATCTCCTTCAACACTACTGTATTTTTTGTCATATACAAATGACGATAAGCTTATATAATCTGAATCGACAATACTATTTAGTAATTGAAGAAGTATTATAAATCGGTTTAGTTTAGACGTCGCTTCTAGCTGAAGAAACAAGTCCCTAATGCCTTCAAGATTCGATTTTAATTTAAAACCATATTTTGATCGCTCAAAAAACGGTTGAATTTCGTTTAACTCTTCAAGATTAAAAAAGGCCTCTCCAAAGGACTGTTTAGTAAAAAACAAAGTCAACATGTGTGATTGCTTAGACCCGTTCGACTCACTTTTAAACACATGCGGAAGATGACTTCCTATAACTAGAATATCACCAGTTTCATAAGTATTAATGGTGTCACCAACCACCAAATTTCCTTCACCGGCAACAATAAAACTCAATTGAATTTCTTCATGTTGATGGAGCTTATCATAAAACACATCCACCTTATCAACCTGATAAATCAAGCCGCCTTTGTCGGGTTTTGGCACTACAAAAGGTAAAGCTTTCAATTCTTCTAATTATTTAATATTATTCAAAAATAGATATTAATTACATAAAATGGATAATATAATATCAATATAGAATAAAAAATCATTATTCATAGTCGTAAAACTCAATTAATTTTACACTTCAAAAATAGTTAATCATGAGTATAAAATGGGAAGGCGTCATGCCAGCAGTTACAACGAAGTTTACTGAGAACGACGAATTAGATTTAAAAACGTTTCTACTTAATATACAGGCACAACTAGATGCTGGTGTTTACGGCATTGTTTTAGGAGGTACTTTAGGCGAAGCAAGTACACTTACAGACCTAGAGAAGCGAACACTAACAAAAGAAACTGTAGCTTTTGTAAATGGCAAAGTGCCCGTACTTATTAATATTGCAGAGCAAAGTACTAAAGATGCGATCCTATGTGCTAAAAAAGCCGAAGAAGACGGAGCGCAAGGCTTAATGTTATTGCCGCCAATGCGTTATAAAGCCTGCGATAAAGAAACTGTAGAATACTTTAAAGCCATTGCAAATAGCACAGCTCTGCCCATAATGATTTACAACAATCCTATAGATTATAAAATTGAAGTGACGCTAGAGATGTTTGAGGAGCTTTTAGCTACTTGCCCTAATATTGAAGCGGTTAAAGAATCCACTAGAGACGTCACAAATATTACCAGAATAAAAAATAAATTTGGCGACCGTCTAAAAATATTAACTGGAGTAGATACTATTGCACTCGAGAGTTTAATTATGGGAGCCGATGGTTGGGTTGCAGGTTTGGTTTGTGCCTTTCCAAAAGAAACAGTTGCTATTTACGAACTTCAAAAAGCAGGAAAAATAAAAGAAGCTATCGCTATTAATCGCTGGTTTATGCCCTTGTTAGAGCTAGATATTAACCCTAAATTAGTTCAAAATATTAAGCTTGCTGAAGTCTATACTAAAATAGGTACAGAACATGTGAGAGCACCAAGATTGCCATTATTTGGTGATGAAAGAAAGCAGGTCATCACTATTATTGAAAGCAGCTTAAAAACAAGACCTGATTTACCAGATTATAAAAATTTGTAATCTATAGCTTATCTTTATAACACAAACAGAATCAAAATTAATGATCACAGGAAAAAACTATATCGGAAATGCATTGTCCGCAAAAGGGGATGTCACTTATAAAACATTAAACCCACAGTTAAATATTGAAAATGACACAACATTCACTGAAGCAACTACTGCCGAAATTGAAACAGCCTGTCAATTAGCCGAAAGCGCATTTCACAGCTTTAAAAGCTACGCAGGCAAAGACAAAGCCTTGTTTTTAAATACTATTGCTGATGAAATCTTAGCACTCGATGATGACCTCATCCAAACCTATTGTTCAGAAACTGGGTTACCAGAAGGCAGAGCCAAAGGGGAACGCGGAAGAACGATCGGACAACTCCGTATGTTTGCGAATTTAGTTGCAGAAGGGTCTTGGGTAGATGCGACTATAGATACCGCACAACCTGAGCGCGAACCTATGCCTCGATCAGATATTCGCAAAATGCTAGTACCATTAGGACCTATTGTAGTCTTTGGCGCCAGTAATTTTCCACTAGCCTACTCTACTGCAGGAGGCGATACCGCAGCAGCATTTGCAGCAGGTTGTCCAGTTATTGTAAAATCGCATCCCATGCATGCAGGCACAGGAGAATTAGTAGCGTCAGCAATTATAAAAGCAGCAGAAAAAACAGGAATGCCCAATGGAGTATTTTCAAATATAAATTCTAGCGGAATCGCTATCGGAGTCCAATTAGTAAAACATCCTAATGTAAAAGCCGTTGGTTTTACGGGAAGCATTAAAGGTGGTCGTGCACTCTATGATATGGCCTCGCAACGTAAAGAACCTATTCCTGTATTCGCTGAAATGGGTAGTATTAATCCTGTTGTTATACTTCCTAAAGCTTTAAAAAATAGAGCAGATAGCATTGCCAAAACCTATGCGAGTTCAATTACTTTAGGCACCGGTCAGTTTTGCACAAAGCCAGGATTATTATTAGGAATTAAAGGTGAAAACCTAACAAATTTCATCAACACATTATCAGCTGAAATTGTAAAAATTGAACCGTCTTGCATGTTGCATCCAAACATTATAGGAGCTTATGAAAAAAACAAGCAAAAAGCCGTTTCTCAATCTGAAATTAATGTTGTTGCCGATTACGAGTCTAATGTGCAATCCAATTATGCCAAACAGACCATTACAACCGTCGATGGTGCCGCTTTTATTGAAAACCCAACACTTCATCAAGAAGTTTTTGGCCCCTACTCTATTGTTGTACAATGTGATAATACCGATCAATTAGAAAAAATTATTTCGAATTTAGAAGGGCAATTAACAGGCACCCTAATTGCTGATAACGAAGAAGCTTCAAACTATCCGGAGGTGATTGCAGCACTTCAAAATCGCGTCGGTAGAGTTATTTATAATGGTGTACCAACAGGAGTTGAAGTTTGCGCTTCTATGACTCATGGAGGCCCCTATCCTTCCTCCACAGATAGTCGTTTTACAGCGGTCGGAATTCATTCCATAAAACGTTGGGTGAGACCTTTTAGTTATCAAGATTGGCCAAATGAACTACTTCCTAAAGAATTAAAAAACGAGAATCCTATGGGGATTTTAAGACACTTAAATAACACGTTTACAAATCAAAAAATTTAAATTTTTAATATGTTATTTATGAAAAGTTTCAGGCCTTTATTTGTCCTTTTCTGTTTAGGATTACTATCCTTTCAATCAGTTTCAAATTCCGATACCTTAAACGCAATTATTGCAACATATGAATCAGAAAGAGATTATGAATTTAAGAGGACTGAATCTGTTGAAAGTACCATCAAATATTTTCAAGCTGAAGCTGATTTCGCAAAGCAGCTAAAAGAAGACTTAGAAGCGGTTTCAGAAGAAGGCTTATCTGAGACCGAAAAAATTTCTAGAGAATTATTAGTGTTTGTTTTGCAAGATAAAATAGATACGAATTCTTATAAAACGTACCTCAATACAATTACAAACGAATCTGCTTTTCATTTAAATTTAAGCAGAATAGGAAATAGAACTTTCAAGAATATTGAACAGGTAAAAGCGTATTTAAAACTACTAGATGAAAGTCCGAAACTAGTTGCTTATAATTTAAATATTTTGAGAGCAGCCATAAAAGAGGACATGACACAGCCAAGAGCCGTTTTTAATAATTATGAAGACACTTATGACAAACATATCGTTACAGATGTAACAACGAGTGCTTTTTATAAGCCATTTCTTAATTTACCTGAATCCTTTTCAACACCATTAAAAGATTCCATCATTAACGTTGCGAAAGTAAGTGTTCAAAAAAATGCTATTGATCAATATAAAAAGATTAAAAGCTTTTTTGAAGATGAATATTTTCCAAATACCAGAAAAGAATTAGGGATATCAAGCATTCCAAACGGTAAAGAATTTTATCAAAACAGGATCAATTATTTTACCACAAGTCAACAGTACACTGCTGATGATATTCATCAAATTGGATTAAAAGAAGTGGCAAGAATCAGAGCAGAAATGCAAAGCATTATTGACGATTTAGGTTTCGAAGGTAGCTTTGCAGATTTTATAGCATTTCTTAGAACTGACGAACAATTTTATCCAAAAACCGCTGAAGAATTATTAAGGTTTGCGCGTGATATCGCAAAACGAATTGATGCAGAATTACCCAAATATTTTAAAACACTACCACGCAAGCCTTATGGGGTTGTACCCGTTCCTGCAGATCTTGCTCCAAATTATACAGGGGGACGGTATTCAGGGTCGTACAGTGAAACAACTGCAGGTTTTTACTGGGTGAACACTTATAATTTACCGAGTAGAACCTTATATACGATTCCAGCTTTAACAGCACACGAAGCGGTTCCTGGACATCATTTACAAATCTCATTAAACAATGAATTACCTGAAACAATTCCTGCTTTCAGAAGAGGATTGTATTTATCAGCTTATGGTGAAGGCTGGGGATTATATTCTGAATATTTAGTTGATGAAATGAATATTTACACCACACCTTATGAGAAATTTGGTCAGTTAACTTATGAAATGTGGCGCGCATGTCGACTAGTCGTTGATACTGGAGTGCATTCAAAAGGCTGGACACGGCAACAAATGATTGACTATTTATCTAAAAACACGGCCTTATCAATCCATGAAGTGACCACAGAAACAGATCGCTATATTTCTTGGCCTGGACAAGCCATATCCTATAAGATTGGCGAACTCAAAATTAGAGCCTTAAGACAAAAAGCAGAAACTGAATTGGGAGCAAAGTTTGATATTCGAGAATTTCATGAAATTATTTTAGAACAGGGAACAGTGACTTTAGCCATTATGGAGACTCGGGTGACTGCCTATATTCAAAACGTTAAGAATGAGTAAATCAACTTTTGTTTGTATTGATGCCCACACCTGTGGAAATCCTGTTCGAAGGAGGTCCTAAACTCATAGGTAAAACTATGAATGAAAAACGACAACACTTTATAAAAGACTTCGACTGGATTCGCAAAGGATTAATGTTCGAACCTAGAGGTCATGACATGATGAGTGGTAGTATTTTATATCCACCACACGATCCTAAAAATGATTTCGCTGTATTATTTATTGAAACTTCTGGTTGTTTGCCTATGTGTGGTCACGGAACAATTGGGACCATTACTATCGCCATCGAAGACCGCTTAGTAATTCCTAAAACCCCAGGAAAAATTAGAATGGAAGCGCCTGCTGGTTTAATTGAAATTGAATACCAGCAAACCA
>RCNB010006525.1_pt1 | contig 11555 bp, 13 predicted proteins | sample 2041321 | NCBI WGS metagenome assembly RCNB01 (sample SAMN09708232, study PRJNA481090) | Marine sediment metagenome, whole genome shotgun sequencing project.
TTTAAAGCAACAAAATCTTTTAAATAATAAGGTTCAAAATAAGCGACATCTTCTGTGTCGCTTTTTTTATACTTCTCATACGACAACATACTCATTTCTTTAGCAGATGGCAATCTGCCCTCAATAAATTTGGCGTTTTTATGGTGTATAATAGATTTACTTTTATCTACACCACTACCTATAAAAGTGACTATATCATTGTATAATTCATCTTTAAAGGAGTCGTCAGTTAATACTTCGGCCCGCGTTTCCCTAATTAAATTGTGTTTGAAATTATAAATAGCCGAATAGACCTCCATTCTGCGCGCATCCAACATTGGAACAATAAAACCTCTTTCAGCATTTACTTGATTTACCAGGGCTTCTAAAGTTAAAACTGAAATTAAAGGAATATCTAAAGAATAACATAATCCTTTTGCTGCTGAAACACCTATTCTTAATCCGGTATAAGAACCTGGTCCTTTACTAACAGCAATCGCATTCAAATCTTCTAATTTAATTTTGGCCGTATCTATTACATTCTGAATGTATACATGAAGTCGTTCAGAATGTGAATAACTTTTGTCGTTATCCTCTGCTAAAGCTATGGTTTTGCCATTTTTAGCCAATGCAACGGAGCAGTTTGTTGTTGCCGTTTCTATATTGAGTATTAAGGCCAAGGTTTTAAGAGTCTTCCTCCTTATCTTCCTTTTCTTCTTTTTTATACTCTACACTATCACCATTTTTAAGTGATTTTGTAACCGTATTATATGGGCCAGTGATAACCTCATCCTCTTCGCTCAATCCTGTAATGATTTCTATATTTGTGTCGTCCTGAATTCCTGTTTCAACCACTTTTAACTTTGCTTTATCACCTTCCTTTACAAACACACATTCAAATTTTGTTTCCTCGTCAGTTTCTATTTTCTTCTCCTTGCTTTTAGGTTTTTTCTTTGATGACGTATCTGTTTTTATTACTATTGCACTAATCGGAACACCTATAATTTGGTCGCGTTTATCAGATATAACATCAACCGTTGCAGTCATTCCAGGTCTAAATGGTGAGTAATAATCTGGTTTTCCTTTTACAAGGTCTTTATAGGAATCTTCCAGTATTCTTACTTTAACTTTAAAATTTGTTACCTGATCTGAAGTTAAAACACCATCTGCAGAATTAGCAATTTCAGTAACAATTCCTTTGAATTCTTTTTTAAGATAAGCATCTACCTCTACAATTGCAGAATCACTAATTGACACCTTTACAATATCATTTTCATTAACATCAACTTCCACTTCCATGTTATTCAAGTTGGCTACGCGTAAAATCTCAGTTCCAGCCATTTGTTGCGTACCTACTACTCGTTCACCTAACTCAACTGACAATTTAGAAATAGTTCCGTTCATTGGAGCATAAATATTGGTTCTATTTAAATTATCACGTGCTTCATTTACAGTGGCACTAGCACTTTTTACACCATAAAATGCTGACTGTTGGTTTGCTTGAGCAACTTCATAGGAAGAAACTGCTCTGTCCCAATCTGCTTTTGAGATAATTCCCTTTTCAAATAGCTGTTTATTACGATTATAACTTGCCTTGGCTTCTTTAAGCGTAGCTTCAGCCTGATTTAATCCTGCTCTTGTATTTTGTAATGTCGCTTGAGAACGATTTAAACTAGACTGATAAATGTCTGGGTTCACACGCACTAGTAATTCTCCTTTTTTAACTTGTTGCCCTTCAACTATTGGAAGCTCAATTATTTCACCTGAAACTTCACTAGATAATTTAACTTCAACTTCTGGTTGTATTTTTCCAGTTGCTGAAACGGTTTCAACAATATCTATTCTTGCTATTTTTTTGGTGTCTATTTCTTTAAAATTGCCTTGTTTACCAAACCAACCTGCTTTTTTACCTATTACTAATACAGCAAGTAATGCAATGACTACTATAATAACAATATACAGTGTTTTTTTACTCATGATGGTTAATTTATATCTGTTATTGGAATTCCGAAATATAACTCCAGTACTTTTAATTTAAAGATAAAATCGTATTTAGTTCTAACAACCTCACTTTGTGCAGCGACATATTGATTTTGAGATTGGCTAAAATCAAATGCATTTAACAATCCTACATTATAACGTTCTTGAGAAAAATTATAAGCTAATTCTCTGGCATTTAATGTGTTAACGGCTGCTTCATAAGCTTTTAAAGCTCCTTTAGCATCATTGTAAGCTTGATAAACGGTACTTTGCAAATCAAGTTTTTCCTGCTCTAATTGATAATTAGCCCTTTCTACATTAATCTTATTCCTTTTTACATTATTTCTTCCAGAAAATCTATTGAAAATTGGAATATTTAATGAAAGTACATAGTTATGACTTTTATTATCTGTCATCTGTGTTTCAAAATCAGGAGTGTCGAAAACCTGTGAAGTGAAATAATTTGAGCCAAAACTATAAGAAACTGATAAGTTTGGTTGTAACCTACCTCTTGCTATTTTTAAATCGTATTCTGCAATTTTAGAATTAGTTTCTGCAATTAATACTTCTTTACGGGTTTCTTGCGCCTTATCAAAAATTAATTCAGGAGACTGGTTTAATATATCTGAAACAGGAATTAAATATTCCGTATCGACAATATCAAAATTATCATAATCTGTGATTAATAAAAGTTGGGCCAAGGAAAGTTTTGATATATAAAGGGCGTTTTCTGCAATAACCAATTGTTGTTCTTGGCTTGATAAGGTTGCTTGTACTTCTAATAAATCACCCTCTGGAACCACTCCAGCATCAATTAGTTCTTTAGTTCGCTCTAACTCATTAGTAGTAACTTCTTTTTGTGAAGTCAGCACCTTAATTTGTTCTTTATTGAAGAGTATTTGTAAAAATGAATTGGCCACAAATAGCGAAATATCAGTTTTCATATTCTCTAATTGATATTGACTACCTAAAATTGACAATTTAGAGCGATGTAATTCATTTAACCTTGTTAGACCACTATAGATATCTAAACTTGAACTTATACCTCCTGACAGATTTTGTGATGTTGAAGTTACTGCGCTAAAAGTGACTGGATCCTGAGTCAAACCTGTATTCCATGAGTTGGATGCTCTGGCGTTTAAATTAGGCAGAAAACTTCCGATGGCATCACTTTTGTTTAATTTAGATTGATCAAGATCTAATTCTACTTGTTTGATACTTATATTGTTTTCAATAGCATAGTCCACGCACTCTCGAAGAGTCCATTTTTTTACTTGAGACTGAGCGGAGAATCCTGTTATTATTAATAAAAAGATGATTAGTTTTTTCATGATATAAATATATGTCTATGAATATTTAAATGTGTTACAGTTAATTTTATACCAAACACAAATTTAGTTTAATTATTGAAAGTATTTGGTTTTATTTGATTCCAAACTTTGATTTTATCTTCTTTATCAATTCCGTTTTTAATTTCTACAAAGATACCGTCACTAATTCCTAATTCAATATCCTTCCTTTCAAATTTTTGTTCTCCAGTTTCGACTTCCACAAAGGGAGCTTGAGTTTTAGAATCAAACTGTATTAAGGCTTCTTTTACCGCCATAACACTATCTGCTCTTGCCAAAATAATGGATGCATTTGCACTTAATCCAGCTCTTATAAATGTAGTATCCTTTTTATTTAGAGTCCCTTTTATTTCAAATTGAATAGCTCCGTTTTCAACAACACCTTTAGGTGCTATATAGTCTAAAATAGCATCAAATTTTTTATTCTCTATGGCTCCTACTGTAATTTCTAAAGGAAGATTTTCTTTGATCTTACCAACTTCTGATTCGTCCACTTTTCCTTCAAAAATCATCTTGTCTACATCTGCTATAGTAGCTATTGTAGTACCATCGTTAAAATTATTGGCTTCAATGACTTGGTTTCCTGTTTTGACCGGAACGTCTAAAACCATTCCTGAAACAGTTGCCCTAATTTCCGTATTCGCGGTTGCACCTAACCCTCTAGTAGTTCCTGTTTTAATAATGTCAAAGTTTTGACGTGCGGCTGTTAAATTGACTTTTTCTTGACTATAGCGTTGTTGCGCCTGATCAAAAGTGATTTGTGCTGTGTCAAATTCATTAGCAGATATGACACCTTTATCAAAAAGGGTCTTTTGACGGTTGTAAATACTTCTCTGATTTTCTAACGCTAATCTCGCTGTTTCTACCTGATTGCTCATAGCATTAATATTGTTTTTTGCACTGGTTAATGATGATACATTTGGTACCACTTTTACTTTCGCAATTAGGTCGCCACTCTTAATGACATCTCCTGCTTCCACAAAAATTTCATCGATTATTCCTGAAATATTCGGTTTGATTAGAACTTCTTCTTTTGGTACTATGCTACCTGTGGCCACTGTTTTTTTAATAATTGTTTTGACAGAAGTCGTATCCGTAGTGTAAACAACTGGATCTTCTGCATTTTTTTGATATAAATAGTATAAAGAACCTCCAAATAAAATTACTATGGCAATTAATGTGAATATGGTTATTGATCGTTTCATTTTTTATATTGATTGATTTAATATTAATTATTCTGTTTTTAATGCATCAACTGGTTTAACTTTAATAGCGTTTTGTGCAGGAATGAATCCAGCTAATAAACCAGAAAATATTAGAATTGCCAAAGCAACTAAAATAACTGAAAGGTTTACACCTGGATTATAAAACATATCTACAGGTCCATTAGCTTCAAGTAAGGCATTTAATCCATAGATAGTAAGTGTTCCAAAAATAATACCTGCCATTCCAGAAATGATAGTTAAAAATAATGATTCTAATAAGATCTGTCCTCTTATTGACCATGGTGTTGCTCCTATAGCTCTTCTTATTCCAATTTCTTTAGTACGCTCTTTGACTACTATTAGCATAATATTTGAAATACCTATAATTCCTGAAAGCAAAACTAAAGTCCCTACTAAAAACGCAACAATATTCAAGGCACCAAAAAGCCCTTCAATTTTACTATATTCCGCGAAAAGATCAAAATGACCAATCGCTCGTTTATCTTCTGGATGAATTGTATGTCGTTCCTTAATTACATCAAATATCTGTTCCTTTAGGCTTGTTATTGATGTGCCATCATTTGCAGTTATAGCAAACCAACCTACTCGATCTGCTCTATTAAATGCCTGGGAAAAAGCTGTAAAAGGAACAAATATCTGTTTTTGTCCTTCTTCGCCATCCCCTTGATTACTCTTCTTTTTATACGTCCCAATTACTGTGAAATTAACACCGTTAATCTTAATGTAGGTACTTAATGGAGATTCTCCTTTCTCATATAGCTCCGCTTCAACACCCTCTCCAATAACTGCTACTTTTCTATTATCGTTAATATCATTATAGTTGATAAACCTCCCACTTGTTATAGTCATGGGTTCCTGTTTAATAATTTCTGGATAATCTCCATACACATTAAAAGCTCCAGTTTTTAGGCCTCTAACCACGTTATTATTACCTCCAAAACCTCCAAGTTGATTTCGTGGAGAGACAAATCGCAAATCAGGAACGTTATCCCTTAAAGCCTGAACGTCATCAATTTTATAGGTAAATCGTCTTCCTTTTGGAAGTCCTTTATAAGGTTTTGATATCCCTTGAGTCCACATGAACATCGTGTTTGTGGCGACATCTCCAAAATCCAATTTTACTCCATTTTCAAGTCCTTTGTTTGCAGCAAGCAATAAAATTAAAATATAAATACCCCAGAAAACACCAAAAGAAGTCATTATGGTTCTAAACATATTACTTGTTAAGGCTTCTAATATTTCGTTCCAACGGTCTCTATTAAACATACTATTCTTCTCTTAAAGCTTCTATTGGTTTTATTTTAGCAGCTCTCCATGCTGGAAAAAATCCAGCTAACGCTCCTGCAGCTATTAAAATAAAAACAGTTGTTATTGCAACATTAAAATTTACAGATGGATTTACTATATAATCAATTTCAATATTTGGTCCTAAAATCTCCAAAAGTCCCATGCTAAAAATTAATCCGGCAAATCCGGCAAAGGCAGTTACAAAAATAGCTTCATGTAAAATCATTCCTATAATAGACCATGGTGGCGCTCCAATTGCCTTACGTATTCCTATTTCTCTTGTTCTCTCTTTAACTATTATTAGCATAATATTACTAACACCTACAATTCCGGCAATTATAGTACAGATTCCTACAAACCAGAAAAAGAACTTAATATTACTGGTTAAAGTATGAAAGCGCTTAACTTCTTCTAAAGTGTTATTCATTCCTATTGCGCTTGTATCATCTGGTGCAATCGTATGTACTTGTTTTAGATATTGTTCAACTTCTGCTCCAAATTTTATTGATGCAGCTACCGATTCATCAAAGGCTTCTTGAGGTTTTAATGAAAAAGTTAACAACCTAACTTTGTTACTTCCATTAAACACACGTTGTGCAGTTGATAAAGGAATAAAAACCCTAGTTTCTTCACGTTCGCCTCCAGGATCTGAATAAACTCCAATAACTTTAAAATTGATACCATTTATCTGGAGTTGTTTATTTATTGGATCTTCAGATTTAAAAATCTCTTGCTTAACTTTATTCCCTATAACGGCAACCTTTTCAATGTTTTCATGATCCATAAAATTGAAAAAACGACCTTGGACTTGGCTTGTATTTTCAATGAATTGAAATTCAGGATAGGATCCCTCTACTCTGTAATTACCACTTTCATTTTTATAATTTAACTGTCCTTGCCAAATTCGAAAAACAGAGGATTTATATTCTAATTCATCTTCATGCTTTTTTATTAAATAATCGAAGTTTTCGTTCTCCATCTGAATCCTACGACCAGGATTTAGGCCTTTATATTCTTTAGAAGTAACCCGCGACCAAAACCAAATAGTATTGGATGCATCTCTTTTGCAATTCCGTTTGACAATCCCTGACCAAAACCTAAAAGAATGACAAGAATAAAAATACCAGAAGCAACAGAGAGTCCTGTTAAAAAAGTTCGTAATTTGTTTTTACGGATAGTTTCAAATATTTCTTGCCAACGCTCTATATTAAACATTTGCTGAAATTTTAACTTGATCTATTAATTGATCGTCAGTGATAATACCATCCTTCAAGTTGACAATTCGATTGCACATATGTGCTATATCATTTTCGTGAGTGACAATTAAAATAGTTTTACCTTCATCGCTTATACTTTGGATCAACTCCATTACTTCATGAGATGTTGTACTATCCAATGCACCTGTTGGTTCATCTGCTAATACCACTTTAGGATTACTGGCTAAAGCTCTAGCTATTGCTACACGCTGGTTTTGGCCACCAGACAATTCATTTGGTAAGTGGTGATGCCAATCTGCCAATCCTACTTTTTCTAGGTAATGCATTGCGCGTTCACTACGCTCTTTACGCTTTATTCCTTGATAATACAACGGCATAGACACATTATCTAGAGCGTTTTTATAATTTATAAGATTAAATGATTGAAAAACAAATCCTAAAAACTCATTACGATATTGAGCTGCAACTTTTTCATTTAGATCCTTGATAAGGACACCGTCCAATGTATAAGTGCCTTCTTGTCCTTCATCTAGCATCCCTATTATGTTGAGTAAAGTGGATTTTCCCGACCCGGAAGAACCCATGATTGCGACCAGCTCTCCTTTCCCTACATTAAAATTAATTCCTTTTAAAACGTGAAGGGAATTACTTCCCATTTCATAAGATTTATGCAGATCTTTGATTTGAATCATTGTGATGATGGTTATTTCTATACAATGTTACATAAAACCGAATATGTTTTGTACTAACAAATTGTTAAGAATTGATTTTTTGATCGATATAAATAAGACTTGAAAAATTTAATAATGTTACATTAAGTAACCTTTATTTTAAGTCTTTTTTAGTTTTGAAGAATTTCAAATAAATAATATACCCTAGACCACCAATTAAAATGTAAGGAATGAGCATGAGATAAACAATGCCATCATTGATACCTTTTGCAGCATTTTGACCTTCCTCGTTCTCTAGTACTGCACGACACATGGCACATTGTGCTTCAGCTGACACCGAGAAGACTAAAAGCAAAATAAGTAATATGTAAAATGATTTTTTATGCATCCATTAGACATAATAAGGTGATATCATCAAATAAACAATGACTCCTGTCACGGCAACATAGAGCCAAAGTGGAAATGTGACTTTAGCTATTTTCTTATGTTTTTCAAAATTATTGGTGATAGCTCTCACATAAGTTATCAGCACAAAAGGAATAACGATTATTGATAATAATATATGGGTTAATAAAACAAAATAATATAAGTATTTTATACCTCCTTCTCCTCCAAATTTAGTCGAGTCACTTGTCATGTGATAGGCTACATACATAATTAAAAAAACTATTGATAATGCTATAGCGACCTTCATAAGTTTTTCATGAAGGTTTCTCTTTTTATTCTTGATCGCCCAAACTGCAGTTATTAGAACTATCGCTGTAAAACCATTTATTGAAGCATAAATTGGTGGCAAGAATATTGGTAATTCAGCATCTATTTTAATACCAAATAAAGCAGCTACTACAACAGGAATTACTATGGATAAAATAACAATCCACTTGTTATACTTTTTTTCATCCAAGATAATTGGTTCTTTACTCATCAAGCAACTTTTTAATATCTTCCTTTAGCATACTTATTTCCTCTTCTTCTCCATCTTCATCTACTTGCTCTTCTTCACTTACTATTCCTTTATAGAATATTTTAGGATTCCCAAAAGCATCCATTCTAGATCGGATATAGCCATTTTTATCAATTAAAGCGAAATTTCCAGAATGCTCAAATCCTCCTTCAACTTCATCATTCTGACCTGCATATATATTAAAGCCTTGATTAGCAAGAATATATATGACATCTTGATCTCCTGTTAGTAAATGCCAGTTTGGATTGGTTACACCATATTTGTCGGCATAGGCCTTAAGTACTTCTGGTGTGTCGTTCTTTGGATTTATTGTAAAGGATGCAACACCAAAATTATCATAATCTGTAAAACTATTTTGAATTTGAATCAAGTTATAATTCATTTTAGGACATATGGTAGGACAGGTTGTAAAAAAGAACTCAACCACATAAACTTTACCAATGTAATCCTTATTGGTTATAGTCTTTCCGTTTTGATCTGTAAAGCTAAATTCTGGAACAGTTTTAAGATCGCCATTAATCTTTAAAAAAGATAAATTATCAGAAGAGTTTTCTTTTCTATCGTTTATATTTTCCCTACTCATTCTTTCATTTCTGGTAACGTCTCCTCTTTGAAGTCTTTCAATAATTCTTGGTATGAAAATGATTCCAAACACCAAAATAATGAATGATATGCCTATATATGAATAATTAGATTTCTTCATTTTTACCTTTTAAATCTTGTTCTCTTCTTGAATCTGTATTAAAATCGCCTTTCCGCTTTTGTCTGTATTCTGTAAATAATACTCGCATATCTTCACTAGCCATTTTATTTTTTAAAATTGCAACCTCTATACAGTCGTATGAGTAAAGCGGATATGCTGCACTATTTTTCTCTTTTTCCTTTTTGTCTCTGTCATCTAATCTCCCTCTTTGATTTCTTTCTTTATCAATTATAAATACATGGTCAGTTGCAAGGTTTTTATTTAATTCTACTTTAGAATTTAAACTTTTAAACACATTTAAAATTTCTTCATTCTCTCCGTAAGCGAAACGCCAATATTTTAGTTCATCAAATTGATACAGTTCTTTCTCCAATAATTTGACCTGACTTTCGCTTCCTTTTGGCACTAGAATTACTACCTGAAATTTTTTAAAGCCTTTGAACTTATCATAGATTATCTCCTTGAGGTTTAAAGCAGGTAAAGCTCTTTCATTAGAGTTTTTACCTAAAAAACCTAATACGGTCAAATTACCTTCTAATTTAACCTCATCAATAAGGTCTGAATTAAAATTTGATATTTCCAAAATATCTGTTTTTACTATATCAAGTGGATTATAATTGTTGGTAGAAGGATATAAAAACAGCAAAAAAATAACTGGAAGAATGAAAAGTATTCCTAGTATGATTCTTTTTTTTAAGTTCTTTAAATTCATAGAACAAAAATAAAAAAGGCGGTTTAAAAAAACCGCCTTTTAGTATAATTTAACTTAATTAAAAATCTCGTTTAATATATCCGTCTTTGTACACATCAAATACATAACCTCCTTCTTGTAAAAGAATAAATAATAAGTAACATATCAGGAATATTGCAGTCCAAACAACCATTCGTTTTAAAGCTGGAGTTTCGTCTCGCATGTGCATGAAGTCCCATGTAATATAGTAAGCTTTTACTATTGTAAGAACTATGAAAATCCAGTTAAGTACTTTCATGCCTAGAAACTTGACAAATAAACTCTCTGGTTTATAGATACCTAGTACTACTTCAACTCCAGTTACCAAGGTTAAAAAAATCAATACACCCCAAATTTTTTGTGTGTTCGATTTGAATTTTATAAGTCCTCTAAAAATTTCTAATTTATGATCGTGTGCCATTATAATTTCTATTATCTAAATTAAACCAGGTAAAAGAATGTAAATACAAATACCCAAACTAAATCTACAAAGTGCCAATACAATCCAACCTTTTCAACCATTTCATAATTTTTTCTTCTTTCATATGTTCCCAGAATTACGTTGAAGAAAATAATAATATTTATTACCACTCCAGAGAAAACGTGAAATCCATGAAATCCTGTAATGAAGAAAAAGAAATCTGCAAAAAGAGGCGATCCATATTCATTTACTTTTAAATTAGCTCCTTCAACAACATTTCTACCATTTGTTTTTAATTGTACCAAAGATTCGTCTCGTGACAGAATTGTCTTTTCTCCATGCACGTCAATGAATTGTGTTCTAACCAATAAATTAGGGTTTGCTTCAAAACCATTAACAACCTCATCAATAGTGTAAGTAGGTAATGAAGATTCGTCAGCATACCAAATTCCATTTTTTCTCTCTTGGGCTACACGCTCCCTTTCACCAGCCACAACAAAGTCGTTTAGAGCGACTCGTTTCCCGTCGGAATCAATAAATTGCAAAATATTACCTCCTTTGGTTTGTATTGCTCCAAAATCTCCTTTAATAAAAGTAGCCCATTCCCAAGCTTGAGAACCGACAAATATTAAACCTCCTATAATGGTTAAAAACAAATAAAAAGTAACTTTTGATTTATTCAATTTATGCCCAGCATCCACGGCTAATACCATAGTTACAGATGACATGATTAGGATAAACGTCATGAAAGCCACATAAATCATTGGCAATTCTTGACCATGTATAAACGGGACGTGAGTAAATACCTCGTCTGAAATTGGCCACGCATCTATAAATTTGAATCTAGAAAAACCATATGCTGCTAAAAACCCTGAAAAAGTTAAAGCATCAGAAACAATAAAGAACCACATCATTAACTTACCATAGCTTGCCTTTAAGGGTCTTTGTCCTCCTCCCCAAGCTTTTCCTTCTGTTCCAGTATTTACGACGGATGTATCCATAAAATGTGTTTAATTAAAAAAGTTGAA
>RCNB010002386.1_pt1 | contig 11554 bp, 10 predicted proteins | sample 2041321 | NCBI WGS metagenome assembly RCNB01 (sample SAMN09708232, study PRJNA481090) | Marine sediment metagenome, whole genome shotgun sequencing project.
TATGTTGTTTTTTCGGGGTGTAGCGTAGCCCGGTTATCGCGCCGCGTTTGGGACGCGGAGGTCGCAGGTTCGAATCCTGCCACCCCGACTTTTTAAGAAATCAATTAGTAACAAAAACTTGATAATCGTATGATTATCAGGTTTTTGTGGTTTTAGGACTATCATTTAATTTGAATTGATTTGTTTAAAAATGTTACCTATTCGGTTACCAACCTATAAATTTTATTAAAAAGGTAACCGAATCAACTGATTTGACTTTTGTTTTTAATGTTTAATTCTTAAAACAAAAAAAGTATGAAAAACACACACACCTTCAGTATTCTGTTTTGGTTAAAACTAGCAAACGCCAAAAATGGAAAAGCACCAATCTATGCTCGAATTACAGTAAATGGAAAACGAGCTGAACTTTCTTTGAAAAGAAAAGTATTAATATCTCATTGGGATGCTCATAAAAACAAGCTCAAAGGACTAAGCGGAGAAACTAGATTAATCAATTCCTATCTTGAACAAGTCTATGGCAAACTCTTTAAATGTTATCAAAAGCTACAAAATGAAAATAAATTGATTTCTTCTCGAATTATCAAAGCTCATTTTTTAGGAACTAATGAAAATCGTTATGCTCTATCTGACATTATTGAATATCATAATGAGCATATGAAAGGTACATTGCGTTGGGGAACTCAAAAGAATTATTTCACTACTCATAAATATCTTTTTTTCTTTCTTCAGCAAAAGTTGAATACAACTGATATTTATTTATCAGAATTAAACTATAAGTTCATTATTGATTTTGAACGCTTTTTAAGACATCAAGAATCTATGGGTAATAATACAGTGATGAAACACATAGAACGTTTACGTAAGATGGTGAATTTAGCTTTTAAAATGGAATGGATAGATAAAGATCCCTTCGTGAAATTTAAAGCTAAATATCTTAAAAAGGAAAGAACGTTTTTGAGCTTGGATGAATTAAAAGAAATTGAACATAAAGAATTTTCAATTCCTAGGTTAGAATTAATTAAAGACTTGTTCGTATTTAGCTGTTATACTGGATTGTCCTATGGTGATGTGATGAGTCTAACAAAAGATAACATCTGTATTGGTATTGATAGAAAACAATGGATATATTCTCAAAGACAAAAAACAAGTATACCGATGAAGATTCCTATATTATCTAAAGCACTAGAAATCATTGAAAAATACAGGCTTCACCCCTCTTCTATTAATAACGAAGGATTGTTTCCAACTATATCAAATCAAAAGCTAAACTCGTATTTAAAAGAAATAGCTGATGTCTGCGGAATCAAAAAGAACTTGACTTTTCATATTGCCAGACATACGTTTGCTACCACAATAACTTTAAGCAATGGTGTACCTATAGAAACGGTATCTAAACTATTAGGGCATTCTAAAATTACAACAACTCAAATCTATGCGAAAGTCATAGAAAGAAAAGTAAGTCAAGATATGATACAACTAGAAAAACGTATTTAAATTTTACTTAAAAAATAATCACTGGAGGTAAGTTCAAGATGTGTGTCTGTGGACACATTCTTGTCTGCTCCCCACGGTCGCAGAAAAAAAGAAGTCATTTACCATAAATGTAAATAAATTAAGACTCAAACAGAAATCCGTTTTTAAAGTGATTGATTCAGAGGTTGGGTATCATTGATACCTTCTTGTTTTATTTTATTATTAAGCTGGGGTAATCCTTCACTTTAAAAATGCACCAAATCCGCTAAGCGGATGCGGTAGTTTTCACCCCTGATCTTAGAATAATAATCTAAGTTTGAACTTCGAAAAAGTCCATCATGAATTGTGGTCTTAGTTTAAGGGATGAATATTATTTTTTACTAGCCAAATATTGGTACTTGCTAGGAAATTACTGTACCCTTAGGGGTGTAAAAAATGTGATCATAAATAAACGGTATTATGTCAAATCAACAATTTCTGCATTAGGTGCAATTTTAACTATTACGGCAATCCCATATTCCAAATTACCAACATTCGAATATGTTTCACTCCTTCCAATTATTTGGCCGTTGGAAGCTCTTAAATTGAAATATGGACTTCCTTGATTGGATTGTAAAGATTCAAAGTTATCTGTATTCTGTGAATTCAATCTGACTGATAATATTCCGTTTTCACAACCATTTTTTGTTTTATAACCTTCACCTGCTAGAACGATTTGTCCATTGTTAGCTTTTAGTCGGAATCTATATTCTTCTTTTTTGTCTTTGTAAATTTCAAATTTTTCCATTAGTTATATTATATTGATGCTACATTGAATTAGACACAAGAATTTTATAAAGTCACATTTATATAAAAACAACTAACATTAAAAAATACTGAAAAAAAGCGTAAATATTCACTCACCTTGGTCGAAAGGAAAAACGTCTGTATGGCTAAAAGAAATATCTAAAGATTTAAAACAAAACAAACGTTTTTAAAATTGTGGATTCAGAGGCTGAGTATCATAGATACTTTTTTTAATCTATGACTAATCCTGAAAAGAGAATCCATCTCTTTAAAAATGAACCAAATCCGCTTTCAGTGGATGCGGTGGTTTTCAGTTTTTTTAGATTGTAATTGCTAAGTTCAAAACAGAATAAATCAAATCAGATTTTATGGTTTACTGTATTTATTACTAAAAGATACCTTGATTTTATTGGGCTACAGAAGTTTTTTACTAAAATTTACTGTAAATATTTTTTGCTAAAAATTCTATTGAACTAATAATCAGCAAATTAAAATAAGCAACATCGCTTTAGCGTGTTGCCCTCTTGCTTTTCCCCCTTAGTTTGCAAAGCAAACAAAAAAGAAAACAAATAGAATAAACTATTTCCAAGCTCAAATTCAAAAAAAACTAATAAATTTTTTAATAAAATAAACTCAATCTATCTTTTCACCTTTTATAAACAGCTCTTTTTTAATTTCTTTAATACGCCCTTTAACATACAAGGTAGATTCTTCATCTTTTTTGGAAAATTTATCAATATATTTTTCAAAATGTTTTATTGCTATTTTTTGGTCTTTGTAATAATCATCAGATATGATTGCTAATCGAAGCAATACAATGTGGTTTCCAGGATTATTTTTAAAGGCTTCTTCAAAAGATTCGATGGCCTTTTTTTGATTACCTTGTTCTAGCTGCACTAATCCTAACTGGTAATAATTTTTATCAACTTGTGGTTTTTGAAACATTATTGACATTAAGAAACTCATTTCAGCTTTTTTATAATCTTTCAATGCTTTGTAAACTAAACCCAAATTATATGAAATAGTGGTGTCCTTAAAATCTTTCTGGCTAGCTTTCCTAAAATAAATAAGGGCATTTTCATACTCTTTTAAATTGTAATAGCTCAAACCGAATAACTTATATACAAACATTGTTTCAAAATTTTGTTTCTCTAATTCTTTTAAATAAACCAACGTAGTATCATATTCTTTTTTTAAGAATTCATTTTGAGCTTTTAGCTGAATAAAATTTAAATTGTCTGGGCTAATTTTTAACCCTATATCAATAAATAATCCAGTTGAATCCTTAACTTTAATTGATTTATAAAATTTAGCAAGATTATAAATACTTTTTAAGTGAAGTGAATCTAATGCATAGGCTTTTAGATAAACTTTTGAAGGATCTTTATTTAATTTTTCATAAACCTCGCCCAATTGATAATAATAATTTGGGTTCAACGAATCTTTTTGTATCAACTCTTTTAGGAGCTTAACGGCGAAGCTGGTTTTACGTTCAGCCATATATAATTTGGCTAAATTGTACTTTAATAGTAGGTTGTCAGGATTTGCTGATAAAACCTCATTATATAGTCTTATTGCTTTATCTGAATTACCTCTAAATTGATAGCTTTTACCTAGTTTCTCTTTTATTTTATCAGAAGGATTTAATTGATAAGCTTTCATGTAATTTTCTATAGCTTTAGAATTATCTCCTACTTTCTGATAAATACCAGCTATTTTTTCAAAAATATCAGCCGAAGAGTTATTAATTTTTTCAAGCTTTTGTAATGCAGCTTGATAATTGCCAACCTGCATTAAGCTATCTGACAATTTTAAAATAGAATTCTGGGCATCCATTTTATAAGTTAAAAATACTAATCCAATAAAAAGTAAGATCTTTTTCATAAGGGCTAAAGATTATTCTACTTCAAAACTAATTGGCAAAGTATATTTTACGTCTACTTTTTTACCGTTTTGTTTACCGGGTTGCATTTTAGGCAGTTCATTGATTGCTTTCATTGCTTCTTCCTCTAAAGCTTCATGTGGTCCTCGTGCTTTGGCATCGGTAATCATTCCATTTTTATCAATGGTGAATTGCACGTAAATCTTTTTTTTACCAGCTTCTAACGCTAAAGGTTTTGCAATGGATTTATCAAAATTTTGGGCTATGTGATTACTAATACTTTCTTGTAAACATTTTTTTTGATCTATAGCGTCTTCACAACCCGGAAAAACAGGAGTTTGGTCGATTATAGCAAAGGGAACTCCTTTGGCTAACTCAATTTCAGAAAGTGGTACAGAACTGATATCTTTACTTATGAAACTTTCCTCTCTTTTTTTAACCAAATACAGATATAATTCTTCTTTAACCTCCTGAACTCTTTTAGATTGTTCATCAGTTAATTTAGTTGATTTACCTAATTCATCAAATAACTTATTCAACCTTGCTTCAATCAATTTAAGGTCTTCTGATTTTTGTTTTAATAGTCCCTCAGATGGTTTTCCTTCTATTATTGTTTCTGACTTCTCACAAGAAGTATATACCAACATACTTAGCAATACAGGAATTAGCAATAAATACTTTAGCTTCAATACTTGCTTTGATTTGTTTTTGTGTAACATAACTATTCGTTTTTTGATCAATGAATGTTTAAAAAATGGATTAATGAATGAAATGTTTTGAACACCGAAAGTTTCGGATAATAACTTATTGAAATAACTGGTTTTATCCTTTTCTATAATAGCTTTAGAATCAGCTATAAATTCATGTAACTCTGAGATTCTATGTTGATATATATAGCTAAAAGGGTTGAACCAACATACAATTTTTTGAAGTTCAAAAACTAGCAGATCTATACTGTGTTTTTGTTGTACATGAATTAACTCATGCTCTATGACTTGCTGTTTACTTTTATCGGAAATGGCTTTTCCTAAAAAGATATAATTGAAGAATGAAAATGCACTACTATTTTTTAAGAACACCAAAAAATAATGTTTTTTCCGCTCTTTTTCATTATTATAGATCAATTGAATAATTCTTAATAGTTTAAATAAGAAAAGAGACGCGGCAAGAATTATTCCTACCACAAAAATAAATTGAACGAAGTTAAAAACAACTTCAGGTTCTTGTAGTTTCTGTTCAATTGTAGCCGTTGGTGACAGCACAACTTCTGGTAATAGTATTATATAATCTTCAGGGATAATTTCACTAACTCGATTAACTTTTAGTAACGGAATTATATATGCCAATATTGATGTAAGTATTAAATAAACCCTATTCCATTGAAAAAAGGTTTCTCGTTTTAAGAATAGATCATATATTGCCAAGAATAGCGTTTGAAATATGAGTACTTTTATAATATAGTCTAACATAGTAATTTAGTTTAAGACAGTTATTTTATGACTGTTTCTCATTAATTTCTTTTAGAATACTTTCCAATTCTTTTAAGTTAATATCATTTTTCTCCACAAAAAAAGACACCAAACTTTTAAACGAACCTCCAAAATATCCATCCATTAGCTTATGCAAACTTTGATTACTATAGATTTCTTTTTTCACTAAAGGGAAATATTTATATCCTTTACCGAAAGTCTCATGGTCAACGAATTTTTTATCTTCCAGAATTCTAACTATTGTAGAAACCGTGTTATACGCGGGTTTTGGTGATGGCAATATTTCTATAATTTCTTTTACTGTACACAATTCTAATTGCCACAATACATGCATTATTTGTTCTTCTGCTTTTGTTAATTGCTTTGACATTTAAACTAAATTTTTATTTCAATAACACAAATATAACTAAATTATTAGTTTTAACTAAGTTTTTAGTTGTAAATTTATCTGTTTACTAAAATATTACTATATTAGAGCTAAAATAAAACAAAAGTGCTTATCAAATAAGTTACCGATTCGGTTACCAAGTGGCTCAGATAAAATGTAACTTTTTGATTTTTAAAAATATAGTGTGGTTAGTTAACATTCTGCCACCCCGACGAACTCTTTTCAAGAGAAACTAAAACACTGTTAATCGTATGATTTTCAGTGTTTTTTTGTTTTTTATGATATCATTGATTTCAATTAGAAGCAACTAGAAGGTGTGCAATCTGGTGTATACTTAATACTGAGTGTCGTCTTAACTTTAAATAGCTTTTAAAATCATTTCAAATTATTATTTCTTTCGGTTTTTTCAACTTTTGTTACATAATATTTTGAATCTCCCAACCAAAAAAATGTTCTAAAACGCTCTTTATAAGTTAAACGTACAAAAGCACCCTGAAAATCACCTAATTGTTTTATCAATTCTTTTTCATGATCTTCTACCGAAAATTCAAAAATTTGTCCTTCTGAAACGCCTTGGCTAATTTCACCTTCCCAAGTTTTAAAAATGACGCCTTTATGGCTAAATTTCACCAATTGACCGGCTCGGAAACCTTCGCTATAAGTAACGTAATAAATGAATAAAAAATAGATGGTACCTACAACCACTAAGATACCTAAAAACCAAAATAGAAACTTTTTCATACTAATTATATACTATAAATTCGGTTAAATTGAGCTCAAAGTTAATTTTTTAAATAGAATAAACGTATAATTCTATTTTTTTTCTAAAGTAGCTATTAACTTATCTTCAGGGCAAAGATAAACGTTATCTAACAAAGTATTTAGTTCATCGCTAAGGCTGTATATGGGCTCAATCTAGAAGTTTCGAGACTGAGATTTTTCTTCTGGTTCGTTTTCTTTTACTAATTTAGTTCCAGCCAAGGCACCATACGGGTATAGCCAACTGGTGAAGACAATTATTAAAACGAGCTCAAAAAAATAATCAGCATTGCTAAACCAATGGTATTGGTAAAATGAAGTATCGTGAAACCATACCAAACATCTAGTAGATGTTAGATTGAGATAGCCGCTTTCGGGGAAAATAAAAAACGAACTATACTATTATGATAAAGTTTTTCAGACATATCAGAAAAGACCTTATAGGAAAAAATAAAACTGGTATGTATATAAAATATGCCATCGGAGAAATTATACTTGTTGTAATCGGAATTCTTTTAGCATTACAAATTAATAGTTTGAATGAAAAAAGAAAGCTATCCAATAATATTGAAGACATTTTATCTGTTTTCGAAAATGAACTTGAAACAAATATTACAACCTGCAACGACCTTATTAGTTACGGTTATAACGTAGATTCAGCACTCACGCTTTATATTAATAATGAATTAATACGTGAAGACGATCTTAATCAACTTAGGTATTTGTTTTTTAATACGAACACAAAAAAAATCAATGATGACAATCTTGATGAACTCATTGAACTTGAAAAGCAATTATCAAAAAAATATATACAATTAGCTCCTAATCTTAAGAAATTAAAAAGACTAATAGAATCCCGTCGTAAATGGGAAAAAGCAGTAATTGATATCTCTATGTCAAGGCAAAAAGAGTTCGCTGACGAATTACCTTATTATAATTTAAGAGATTCACTATCAAGAGAAAAAATTATCAGTTATATTTTGACCAATCCCAATTATAAAAGCAAAATATTACATTTCAACAATTATCAGCTCGACGAAAATATTTGGGATGCTACGCTTATTAGAACCATTTCCGTCGCTTTATTATGGAAGATCAAAAAAATAAGGGGAGATGCACCTACTTCAATTGAAACATTTCTGAAAAACTTAGGGTTAAAGCCTTTTCAAGAACTTGAATGTGGAGAACAGCCTTTTGAGGAAAAAGAGCCTATTTTTAGAAGAAATTTTATTATTTACAACAATACAAATAAAATTGTGTTTGCAAATGTTCTCAATACAGAAGGCGAAGCCTTAAATTCTAATAAAAACATATTACAACCGAAATCATTTGGGCTCGCGGAAGTTAACTTAGGTGTGAATCTTTTCATTGAAGTTTTAGAAAACGACACTTGCAAAAAAGTATATCGTAGAATTGAAGAAGATTATCTTATAATAAATTAACTTTTTGAATGATAAAAATTATTTAAGTTGCCTTTTTCTATAAGAAGAAGGTGTTATACCTTCAAACTTTTTAAAGGCACTATTAAAAGAAGAAAGGCTACTAAACCCTGTATCATATGCTATTGAAGAAATTGTAAATTTTTCACTTTCTGTGTTGGAAAGCATATTTTTAGCATCTTGAATTCGATAATAATTTATAAAATCATTAAAGTTTCGTTTCGCATATTGATTAATAACCGAAGAAGTTTTTTGTGTGCTCTGTCCAATTAATTTTCCCAGTTTTGTGAGTGACAAATCAGGCTCGAGATATAATTTTTCATCTATAATTAATTTAGAGATTTCATCAAATAACGCTGTATTATCATTCTCTTTAAAAGCTTCTCCATCAATCTCTGTAGCTTTCAGTTGAAATGCTTTATAACTTAAAAAATAGATAGCAAAAGAATACATAATAGGACCAATAATATAAGGAACTTCATCGTCCAAAATATTTAGAGCATATGAAATCCAAATAATTACAAAACCTATAATTAGTAAGTATAACCAAGCCAATATTGCTTTTTGTGATTTTGTTTGAATCTCTTTTTGATAGTTCTTCTTTACATTTCGCACGGTTATCCAAGATAGAAAAATATAAAAAGCAAAATGTAGATAAATAAAAATCAGTACACTTGAAAATAATATGATAGCCATTTTATTATTGTCCTCAAACCATTCTTTTGTGATAAAAAGGCTTGAAACAAAAATGAACAAAAATGGAATTAATTCGGCTATATATTTTTTAGGCAACTTAAAATCAGGACGCGTCATTCCTAATACATACCATCTTAATAATGGCCCAATAAATAGCATAGTAGCTAATCCTACGAAAATAAATACCGGTTCCAAATCATCACCAAAATTCATCATTACAGACTTCCCAATTCTGAAAGCCATAAAGATTAAAATCAAACCCAATAAAAGACTTGTTACAGTTTTTTTCTTTTTAAAAAAACATAGATAGAAGGCAAATAATACTCCATGCAAAAGACCTGCACTGCTAACAATAATAAGAAGTATCTCTAGAAAATTCAATAAAACATTTTATCAAATTTAAGAATTTTTACCAAAGAAGAAAGCACAAATCATACAAGATTTTTATTTTCTAAATCAACCAAAAATAAATAATTTTAATCGGCAAATTAGAACTCTAACTAACGGATTATTAATAAGACTTTTGAGAACTTTTACATTCATAGGGAAACGAGACGCTGCAGTTTCTCTAAACTTTATAATTTTAGAATTATTTTTTTAGAATTATTACCCTTGGATCGAGTCTGCGTAAGATACCAAACCAATTAAACTAAAAAAGCGCCCTATATCTAATTGCATAGCTGCTATTATACTATGTGATGCGATGAATTCTCTTGACATTGGCCTATTCTCTTGCGATGCCATTGTCTCAATTAATTTTTTAGCTTTCTTTGATCCGTAATTTTCATAAACTTGCAAAACTTTCACAGCATTTTCTTCGGCAGTAATTTGTCTATTCTTTGGCGTATATCCTAATTGGGTAATCATGGTTTCTGCTAATATCCATGTAGACCAAGGGTTTTGTCCGGTTACCAAGTTTTTATCATGGCTAATTTTCTCCAAATACATTGCGCCTTCATTAAATTGTGCTCCTTGAGCAGCCAATTTATCCTGTAAAAGAAAAGGAAATATTGATTTGGCATCAGGGATTAAAAGCAATTCTTCTTTATTTGTAAATCCACTTACTTTTTTGTTTTCAATAAGAGGGCGCCCATTATCCAAAGTTACATTTACCAATGCTGCCGGTCCATGACAAACTGCTCCAATAACTTTACCAGATTGATAATAGTTACGAACTATAGATTGGATTGCTTTATTGTCTGGAAAATCGAACATAGCACCTTTTCCTCCAACAAAAAACACAGCTTCATATTCTTCTGCAACCACATCATTCATTGCAATTGTATGACCTGTTTTATATTGTGCAACGGAATCGTTTAAAAACGCATAGTCGAATTTCCCCATGTCATCGTCATCAATAACAACAGGCGGTTTACCTCCTAATGGGCTTGCAATATCTACATCAAAACCATTTGCTTTAAAAACATAATAGGCCCGTGATAACTCTGTTAACTCATACCCAGTGCTTTTGCCACTACTTCCCATAGTATTGCTACTGGTAACTACTGCCAATATTTTTCCGCGTTTTGGGATAACACCCTCAAATAAATACGGAATATCATTTGTTGAACTTGTTTCTATTGTTTTGTACCTTTCTCTCATTTCTTCCCTGGGAAGTAAACTCACAAACCATATTCCAAAAACAATAAGTATAACAAGTAAACTTGTAATTGAAATTAATGACCATTTTAATGTTCTTTTAATAATTGGATATTTTTTAAGCATAACTCTTACTTTAATAATTATTGGCGAATTACCGTAATGAAGTTTAAAAAAGATGAAGAAATGATAATTTCGTCAGAGTAAAAGATGATTTAAGTAATAAAAAAGCTGCTTATTCATCATTTACCGATTGGAAACCTTTTTTAAATCGTATTTAAATAAAAATCTTACAAAAGAAATTGACAGCTTAAAATGTAGAGATAAAATGAATCAATAGTTCAAAAAAATATACAACTGAGTATATTTTGGATAAAGGATTCAATGAATTTCCATCAGGAAATGGATTTAATTGTCATTTAAAAAATAAAAAACTATTGCCAACACCATGTATAATTCATTGCTCTTTCTGTATGTACTCGTAAAACCTATATGATTTTCCTCTGGTTCGTTTTCTTTTACTAATTTAGTTGTTAGCCATACACAACACATTATAAGCAATCTTAAAACAAAAATAATTATGAAAAAAGCTCATATTCTTTATATGTTAGTACTTGTGGGTTGTTCTTCCCCAAATTCAGAAGAAAACATAAAGACAGAAAAAGAACGTTGGGAGCAACACGCTGCAAATACTGAAATTATTAGAGATGATTTTGGTGTGCCTCATATTTATGGAAAAACGGATGCTGATGCCGTCTTCGGCTTATTATACGCACAATGCGAAGATGATTTTAATCGTGTAGAACGCAATTATATTTGGGCGATTGGAAGACTCGCTGAAGTTGAAGGAGAAGCATCTTTATATAGCGATTTACGCGCCAATCTTTATATGACAAAAGAAGAAGCTATCGAAAACTATAATATGAGCCCTAAATGGCTACAAGCGCTTTGCATCGCTTTTGCTGATGGGGTTAACTACTATCTTAAAACACATCCTGAAGTAACACCAAAACTCTTGACACATTTTGAGCCTTGGATGCCA
>RCNB010002387.1_pt1 | contig 11554 bp, 8 predicted proteins | sample 2041321 | NCBI WGS metagenome assembly RCNB01 (sample SAMN09708232, study PRJNA481090) | Marine sediment metagenome, whole genome shotgun sequencing project.
ATAGCCCATGGACAACTGCTATTTTTAAAAAACTAAAAAATCGAATTAAGTCAATAAAATCAATATCTAACAAGAATTTAAAATCATTTTAAGAATCAAAATAGCATGGACTTTCTTTGGACAACCGTTCTCTTGAATGAATCTCAACATGTTTAAGAAGTATATTATGGAGTATCTTCGATTACAAACCACATCTGACTCCAACCCTTAAAACTAATGTCTAAATCACTCTTGTTAAAAAACCAACCGATGATGAAAAACTTTTTTCTAATTATTTTATATTTCCTTTTTTCTTGCTTTCTTTCAAATGCCCAGAGTGATTCATATCGTGAAAGAAAAATAGATAGTATGCTTAGTCTATTGAAATTTCAAAAAGACACCTCCTTGGTTCTAACCTATAGAGCGATATTCTCTACTTATGCGGCTAGGGACGCTAAAAAAGCAAAGCCCTATTTGGATACGGCAATTTCTTTGGGTTCTACCATAAAAAATACAAGAATTCAAGCACGTTTAATTACTGACCAAGCTTATTATCAACATCAAAGCGGAAACCATCCTCTGGCTATCGATTTGTATAAGAAAGCAATAGATTCCTATACCAAAATAGATCATCAACCAATGTTACAAACTATACATAACTCACTGGGAATCAATCAAAAGTACGTAGGAGACTTAGAAGGTGCCATGAATTCATATTTAGAATCACTTAAAATATCTAAGGAAATTGGTGACACTGAAGATTATATGGCACCCACATACTTAAACATTGGGCAATTGCATGCGCAATTGGGTAACATAGAATTGTCTAATAAATATTATAAAATAACGGAGGCTATTTGCGAAAAATATAATATTGGTTTCGGGCTGGCCATAAGCAGGTCTAATATGGCAGAGAACATGATTTCTGAATTAAAGTTTGAAAGGGCATTGCCTTTATACTTTAGTTCTCTAACCTATTTTGAGGAAAAAGAAGACCTGCCAGAAATGGGAGAGCAATATAACTACATTGGAGAAACCTATATTCATCTCGATTCATTGCAAAAAGCGGAAAAATATTTTAAAAAATCCCTAGCCATAGCCGAAAAGATTGATGAGAAAGGTATGCAAATTATCGCCAACAAGAATTTAGGAACCTTATTACTAAAGGTGCGGAAGTATAGTGCAGCGCTCCAATATTTTAAAGAAAGTTTAAGGGTTTCTGATATATCAAATAACAACCTTGAACTAGTTAAAATATATCCGCAAATAGCAGAAACTTATGCTCAACTAAATGATTTCAAAAATGCTAACGACTATCGATTAAAACATTTTGTGTTATACGACTCTATATTTACTAAAGAAAAAGTTGAACAAATCAACACTCTTGAAGTTAAATATCAAACCGAAAAAAAAGAAGCTGCCCTTGTACTAAAAGAAGAAGAAATAAATACACTGAATGAAAAGGCTAAAGTCGATAAATTGACAAAGGGTCTATATGCTGGAGGAGCCTTCTCCGGTGTTGCTTTATCAGGTTTACTATTCTTTGGTTTCCGCCAGCGTATCAAAAAGAACAAAATAGCACGCGAAAAGCAAGAAGAAATCTATAAACAAGAAATTAAACATAAAAAGAAGGAACTCACTTCGCAAACCCTTCACCTTGTGCAGAAGAATACCTTTATCCAAGAACTCATGGATAATTTGGAAAGTATCAAAAACTCCCCTGAGAAGTTCAAAATGGAGTTTCGGCGTATCGTGATGCTATTAAAGAAAGAAAACGCAAGTGATAAGGACTGGGAGGTGTTTAAAACCTATTTTGCAGATGTACACAATGACTTTGACCAAAAGTTAAAAACACTTTATGCTGATATCTCCGAAAAGGAAATACGATTGGCGGCATTCTTACGCATGAACCTCACTACCAAAGAGATTGCAGCTACCTTAAATGTTTTACCTGATAGTATTTTAAAGTCGAAATACCGGCTTAAAAAGAAACTGAAATTAGATAAGGAAACAGATTTGACCAGTTTCTTAAATACATTATAAAATTTAGGTGGTCCTTTGACCCTAGCGTATCTTTGCGAAGTGAAAGAAAACAAGAAAATTATTCTTTTTGATGGCGTTTGTAATCTTTGCAATGGCTTTATTCAGTTTGTTATCAAGCGAGATAAACAAGATGTCTTCCGTTATGCTTCTTTACAGAGTGACATTGGGCAACAACTAGTGTCTGATCGTGGAATTGATACCAAAACTATAGATTCCGTGGTCCTTATTGAGCCTGGAGTCGCGTATTACATTAAATCGGACGCAGCGTTACAAATCGCGAATCACTTAAAGGGTTATTCTAGTTTTTCTAGAATTTTATATTTGATTCCCAGTAGTTTACGAGATATCGTATACGATATAATAGCACGCTATCGCTATGTTTGGTTTGGAAAAAAAGATGCTTGCATGATTCCTACGCCTGAATTGAGGGCTAAGTTTTTGAATTAACTCCTCCAAATCACTACTTCCCTCCCCTCCTCCTAGTTGCCTTTAAGTTTGCCTCAACCTAAAACAAGAACAGTGAAACTTATTTACCTTTATGTCCGGTGGTAACTTTTGGAAAGAATTGAGCGGAATACTACTCAAAAAAAAGAATTATCAGCTTGGGAAACCACCTTAAAACTGCAAACGACCGAGACGAAATCGTTTTCTTTTCAAGTAATGTAATCAAAGGAGAAAAGAATATCGTTATACCTAGAAGTACGTTTTATAATAGTTCATAAAATACTAATTAGTAGTATTTTATGAACTATCGTATATGATTTATTTATTAAAACTAATTGTGGTAAACACTGTAAAAAAGAACAATTTTCTATTTTTATTAATACTAAACCAGCCACTCCTTCATTTTTTTGCTACGTCACCAACGCGTTCAAAATCGACCTTACTTAAATATAGTAGCAACTGCTTCATACCGGGTTTTTATTCAAATAGATAAAAGAGCTACTAACAAATAATGATGAGCATAACTGACAATTGCTATTTCACTTCATCATAATGGTCATCCCAATTTTTGGCTTTAGGGTTATCGTGTAATTTTCCGACCGATTTAGCCACAATAGTAGCTACAGTAGCATCTCCTGTTACGTTAACTACTGTTCTAAGCATATCCAAAGGTCTGTCCACTGCAAATATTAAAGCCAAACCAATCGCATATTTATCTGGCGGGAACCCAACGGATTCCAATACAATAACCAACATGACCATACCTGCGCCGGGCACAGCAGCAGTTCCTATAGAGGCTAAAAGTGCTGTTAACACAATGGTTAGTTGACCACTTAACGGAAGGTCAAAGCTGAGTGCCTGTGCAATAAATACCGCCGCAATCCCTTGATAAAGACTGGTGCCATCCATATTAACCGTGGCTCCAACAGGAAGGACAAAACTCGATACTTCTTTATCTACCCCAATATGCTCTTCCACTCGTTCCATGGTTACAGGTAAGGTAGCCGCGCTAGAACTAGTAGAAAATGCAAGAAGTTGTGCAGGACTAAGTTGTTTTAAAAACCAAAACGGATTCTTTTTTGCAAAGACCGAAACCAGTATACAATAGAACACAATCATTAAAAGGAGACCTAATACGACCACCCCAGCATATTTGAGTAAGGCCAACAAAATTTCGGGATCACTGGACGAAACCACTACGTTTGCCAATAAAGCAAATACAGCAAAAGGAGCGGAAAGCATTATTAAATCGACCATCTTTAAAACGACATCATTTAGAGAATCGAAGAAGTCCTTGAGGGGTTTTGCTCTCTTTTCTCCAATCAGCAGCATGGAAATACCCATGAAAATGGTGAAGAAAATAACCTGTAACATGAGTTGGTTGTTGCCCAATGCCGCAACGGCATTGTCCGGTACCATATCCTCTAAAAACTTTAAAGGCCCGCTTTCTTTCTGGCGCGAAGCTTCTTCAAGTTTGGCAGTCACACCCTCGTCGTTAGCATAGGTTGAAGTCAATTTTTCAATAGTTTCTTCAGAAATACCAGTTCCTGGTTCTATTACATTTACTAAAACAAGGCCTAAAATAATGGCAACTGTAGTCGTGCCTATATAAATTCCAATGGTACGGAGGCCTATATTTCTAAATTTTGAAATATCCTTTAAATCCGATATCCCTTTTATTAAGGATGCTAAAATAAGCGGTACGGCAATAAGCTTGAGGAGTTTGATAAAGATGGTACCTAATGGAGCAATCCAATTTAAAACAAATTCCTTACCCCATTCTAGATACGTCATGCCAAAGCCAAAAACCAGCCCTAACACCATACCTATCATTATTTGCCAATGCAATTCAAGCTTCTTCATAGAAATAGTTGGTTTAGGCAAACAAGATACTATTTTGAATGGAAGGATGAAAGAGATGTTGGTAAACTGTGCTAAGTGGGTAGAAAAAAGTAGGTAGTGGGCAGTATCTTAAGTCAAAAGTTAACAGTCACAGTAAGCGGTAAAAGTAATTAGTGCCCAATTTCGACTTTATGAGGAAACGGAAAGAAAGCAGCAGTGATGCATAAAGTTGGTGCGACAAAGCAATTTGTTAGCGCCTTCAAGAAGACTTCAACAGATTACTTCGGTCAAAAAATACCTCATAAAAACTTGTTTTACTTAATACCTGTACTCGTTTTTATATGTGGTTTTTAAGTTTGAGCTTATGGCTACCCGGTCTTAATCGTCCGATTCAATAACATATAATCTGCCAACACGAGCGCTGTCATCGCTTCAACAATTGGCACGGCGCGTGGAACTACACAAGGATCATGTCTCCCTTTTCCTTGGGTTTGCACTTTGTTTCCTTCCTTATTTATAGTCTCGTAACCTTGAATAACTGTAGCTACTGGTTTAAAAGCAATATTAAAGTATATATCCATTCCATTGCTTATACCCCCTTGAATTCCACCACTATAGTTCGTTTTTGTAGAGCCGTCTGAATTGAACTGGTCGTTGTGTGCGCTACCTTTCATTTTCACGCCTTCAAAGCCACTACCATATTCAAAACCTTTTACGGCATTGATGGATAGCATGGCCTTCCCTAATTCGGCATGTAGCTTGTCGAATACAGGTTCTCCTAAACCAACAGGTACATTTTTGGCTACACAAGTAATGACTCCACCAATGGTATCCCCTTCTTTTTTAATGGATTTGATATATGACTCCATTTTAGCAGCCATTTCGGTATCCGGACATCGCACCGGATTGGACTCCGTAAGCGATAAATCGAGTTCTCGATAGTCTTTTTCCAATCGTAAATCACCTACTTGGGTAACAAAGGCATTAATTTGTATTCCTTTTAAAAACTGCTTAGCGATGGCCCCAGCCACTACCCTACTGGCCGTTTCACGAGCAGAGCTGCGTCCGCCTCCCCTATAATCCCTAAATCCGTATTTCTGGTCGTACACATAGTCTGCATGCGAGGGCCGATAAGAATCTTTTATATGTCCATAATCCTGGGACTTCTGATTGGTGTTATGTATAGCAAAACCAATGGGCGTACCTGTGGTCTTACCTTCAAAAATACCTGAGAAAAATTCTACTTCGTCGGCTTCTTTACGTTGGGTGACGATAGCGGACTGCCCGGGTTTGCGCCTATCCAAATCTTGTTGAATGGCCAGTAAATCCAGTGTAATTCCAGACGGGCAACCATCTATTACCCCACCAATAGCCTTTCCATGTGATTCTCCGAACGTGCTTACCCTAAAAAGGTTTCCAAAAGTGTTTCCTGCCATACTTTAGTTAAATCAGTAGCTACAAATGTAATTTTTATATGGTTTAAAGAAAAATTTACAGCTGGCTTAAACTTAAATTAACCTTGGCGTGGTTTGATAAGAATTATTTAACCTTTAGATTAGTATTAGATATTACCGCAATTTAGGAATGAATATACCCTAAGGTTTAATTTTGTAAACAAAACTGTCCGTTGCGAAAAAGAAAACTTGAAATAGCGGTTATCTCTGATGTTCATTTGGGAACTTATGGTTGTTATGCGGATGAGCTACTTGCCTATTTGAGTAGTATAAGCCCTAAAACCCTGATTTTAAATGGAGATATCGTGGATATTTGGCACTTTAAAAAAAGTTATTTCCCACCGTCCCATTTAAACGTCATTAAGAAAATTATTTCAATGGCTTCTGAAGGAACGGCCGTTTACTACATAACAGGAAACCATAATGACGTACCCACATCATTGGAGCGCACAGCTTTTGGAAATATAAACTTCTGCAAGAAACTGGTATTGAATTTGGATGGAAAGAAAACATGGTTTTTTCATGGAGCTATTTTAGATATTCCCTTAGTAGATGCTAAATGGATAGCGAAACTTGGAACCATGGGGTTTGACTTGTTACTGCGGGTCAATAGACTCATTAACTGGACCCTAAAAATGAGAAAACGAGAAAAATATTCACTTTCAGGGAAAATCAAAGGCAATAAAGCGAGGTCCAAGTATAAATCCGATTTTGAACATACCGTTACTGACCTTGCAGCCGATAATGGATATGATTGTGTCGTTTGTGGTCACATTCACGAACCTAAGAAGGAACAAAGAGAAACCTCGCAGGGTACTATATTGTATTTAAATTCCGGGGATTGGGTGGAGAATCGTACGGCTTTGGAGTATTCCTTTAAACGATGGAAGTTATACCAGAATGAAAAGGACAAATTGAGTCCATTTTTTGAAGAAACTGCATTAAAGCAAATGGACATCAACGAGTTAGTTGCATCCATCAATTCAAAAAAACGAGTACCTTTAAAAGAAGTATAGTGTACTTTTCTAATCCAATCAAAATCTATTCGGCTTTTAAGGCTTCTCGTAATATACTTACGGGATGTTTGGCAATTCTCTTCGTTCCGTCGAATATTTGGTGCCTACAACTAGTGCCATTAGCAGCGATAATGGTATCTGGACTGGACTTTTTCACTGCCGGGAACAGTTTTAAGCCTCCGATTTTCATACTGATTCCGTAGTGTTCTTTTTCGTATCCAAAGGAACCGGCCATACCACAGCACCCTGATGGAATTATAGTAACCTTATAATTTTTGGGAAGGTTTAGCACATCAAAAGTTACTTTTTGATTGCTCAAGGCCTTTTGGTGGCAGTGATTATGAATTTTTATATCTTTTGCAGTTTCTGTAAACATAGCTGCATCCAGATGACCCTTTTCTAACTCTTTTGCTAAAAACTCCTCTATCAAAAATGCGTGATCTGCGATACGTTGCGCTGAATCACTATCTGTTGTTAGTCGTTTATATTCATCCCTAAAAGAAAGGATTGCAGAAGGTTCCAGGCCTAATATAGGTAAGCCTTTATTAGCAAATACCAACAATTCTTTACTGTTCTTTTCTGCTAGTGATTTAGCTTGCTTTAAAAAGCCCTTAGAAATGTAGGTTCTACCACTTTCTGCATAATACAGTTCTACATCATATCCCAAACGCACTAATAAACCTATCGCGTCTTTACCCACTTCCACATCTAAGTAACGGGTAAATTCATCGATATATAAAATGACTTTTGATTTAGATGCAGTATGTTGATTTTTAGATTTTTGAAGTTCTTTATTAAAATTAAAACTATAAACTTTTGGAAGGCTTCTTTCTTGAGCAACTCCACTTGTTTTCTTAACTAGGCCACTCAAGAATTCAGAAGCGTAAACCGCATTGGTTAGTCCGGAAACGGTACTTCCCAAACGGTTGAGTTTGGTATTATAAGCAAAGAGTTTGCTACGTAGCGGATACCCATTTTGCTCTTGGTATTGATATAGAAACTCTGCTTTTAGCGTCGCAATATCCACATTACTCGGACACTCGCTAGCGCAGGCTTTACAGCTAAGGCAGAGATCAAAAACCTCTTTTAGTTCCTCGCTATCAAAACCATTGGTAGACTTTTGAGGATTGGTCAGGAATTCGCGTAGTGCATTAGCTCTGCCCCTAGTGGTATCCTTTTCGTTTTTGGTTGCATGATAACTAGGACACATACCACCGGGCATATTATGTGTTTTTCTGCAGTCTCCACTCCCGTTGCATTTCTCTGCCGCTTTAAGGATGCCTTCGCTATCGGAGAAATCCATCAAGGTTTTAATATCTGGCTCCTTTCTATCAATAGCATACCTGAAGGATTCGTCCATTGGGTAAGCATCCACTATTTTTCCAGGGTTAAGGATATTGTTTGGGTCAAAATAGGATTTAATCCGTCGTAATAGTTCATAATTTTCATCTCCAATCATAAGGGGAATAAACTCAGCACGCACAATTCCGTCGCCGTGCTCCCCACTAAAAGAGCCTTTGTATTTCTTGGTTAACTTGGCAACGTCGGTAGTGATGTTCCTAAAAAGAGCTACATCATTAGATTTTTTTAGATTTAAAATAGGCCTTAAATGAAGCTCCCCTGCTCCTGCGTGGGCATAATAGACCGCTTTTTGGTCGTAACCCTTCATTATTTGAGTAAACTCGTCTATAAATTCCTTTAAATCTTCTAATGCTACTGCAGTATCCTCAATACAGGCAACGGCTTTCATATCGCCTACGATGTTCCCCAGTAAACCCAACCCCGCTTTTCTTAGTTCTATGGCCTTAGCAATATCCGCACCAAAAAGTACCGGTTGTGCGTAGCTGAGTCCGGAATTTTCAATCGTCATCATGACTTTTGAAATACTATCTTTCAACTCCACCTCAGTATGCGCACTGATTTGCAACATTAGGAGCGCCTCAGGATCTCCGTCCACGAAAAAACGGTTTGCCATTTGCGCCCTATTATTTTTAGTGCAGTCTAAAATCACCTTATCCATCATCTCGCATAATTGCAAAGGATGTTTCATTACGGGCGCCACATCCAAGAGGCAATCCTCTAGCGACTTGTAGTGGGTAACAATCATTGCGGAAAGCGGAGGTGGTAAATCGTCTAATTGAAATGTAATTTCCGTGGTGAAGGCTAAAGTCCCTTCGCTCCCGCATAGTAATTTTGCAAGATTTATAGTTTGCTCTTTACCGCCAAAATGTACAGATTTCAATAGTTCGTCTACCGCATAACCTGTATTTCTACGATGGATTTCAGGCTTTGGAAATTCAGCAATTATTTCCTGTGCTATCGTATTATCTGATAACTCTTTATGTATGTTTTTATAAATTGATGCTTCAACTGAATCTTCTTTCAGTTTATTGGAATATGATACCTCTGAAAGTGATTCGAAGTATGCGATACTTCCGTCCGAAAGTACCGTATTCATTGCGACCACTTTATCTCTGGTAACCCCATATTGTATCGAAGTGGTACCAGAAGAATTATTACCTACCATTCCGCCCATCATGCATCTATTGGAGGTAGATGTGTTGGGGCCGAAAAAGAGTCCAAATGGTTTTAGGTATTGATTCAGTTCATCCCTTATTACCCCTGGCTGAACGGTTACTTGCTTTTTTTCTTCATCCAAATGAAGGATTTTTGTAAAGTGCTTGGAAACATCTACAACAATACCTTCTCCCACGCATTGGCCCGCTAAGGAAGTTCCCGCGGTTCTAGGAATTAAACCAATCTTATGGGTATTGGCAAACGCAAGAAGTTTTTGAATATCGCCAACAGTTTTTGGAAAGGCCACCGCCATTGGCATTTTACGGTATACCGAGGCATCGGTAGCGTATAAGGTTTTTGATAGTGTATCTACCTGTAACGTTCCTTCTAACTCTTTGGATAATGGGGAAAGTATACTATTATTCAAACTGGCACAATTTTGGTAACGAAATTAAGTTTTATTGTTTGAGCTATCAATCAGAACGGCTCATTTTTATTCATTAATTTAAACAGGAACATATGAAAATGTTAAAATCGTTTACGTTTATTCTTTTATTGACCGGGGTTTCGCTGAGTGCGCAAAGCATTTCAGATCACGCATTAGGTTTGCGATTGGGTGATAGTAATGGATTTGGGGCTGAAATCTCCTACCAAAAATCCATTAGCAACACGAATAGAATCGAAGTTGATTTGGGCTGGCGCGACAGCAGAAACTTTAGCGCCTTTAAATTAGCAGGACTTTACCAATGGGTAAGACCAATAGAAGGTGATTTCAATTGGTATTATGGAGTTGGTGGTGGACTTGGAAGTGCAGATTTTTCGAATAATTCTAATAATGATATCGGGGGGCTGTTTATTTTCGGAGCGGGTAATATCGGTGTAGAGTATGATTTTGATATTCCGTTAGTCATTTCTCTCGATTTTAGACCAGAAATTGGTTTGGTGGGATATGATGGTTTTTCCGATACATTTGATTTTGATATTGGTCTAGGTATACGTTACCAGTTTTAAACGCAATACTACATAGATTTAAAAAGCTACCACCCAAGGGCAGGTAGCTTTTTTTTATGCATTTATATACCTACTTTTGGCGCTTAAATTAATAATTTTATGAGAAATAGTTTACTACTATTAGCGGTTCTGGTTATTACATTAAGTTGTAATCAAAATCCAGAAGGATACACAATTAACGGAGAATTAAGAGGAGAATTTGAAGAGGGCACTCAAGTCTTTCTAAAAAAAACAGGAGATAATGGTCAGCCGCTTGAATTAGACACTACCCTACTCACCAACGGAAAGTTCCAGTTCAAAGGAACTAGCAATGCGCCAGACTTGCATTATATTTTTGTTGAAGAATTACCAGGCTATACTGCTATTGTATTAGAAAATGGGACTATTAACTTTAGCGCTCAAAAAGATAGTTTAGGCTTTGCTACCGTAGATGGAACGATACAAAACGAAATTTTCTTCGATTATTTAGAACAATCTAGGGAGCTTTCACAACAAGCAAGGTCTATACAAGAGGATATGCAAAAGGCGAGCACTGTTGCTGGCGGAGAAGCAACCGTTGCGGCATTGAATGATGAAATGCAAGAGCTACAAGAAGAATACAAGACCTACGAAATAGATTTTATCAAAAATAATCCAAACGCTTTGATATCTGCACTGCTTTTAGATAGGATAATTTCTATGAACACCTTAGAAATTGACGAAATACAGGCAATGTATGACAGACTTTCCCAAGAAATAAAGGACACAACTCCGGGCAAAAAGGTGGTTGAACTGTTAGCGAAAAAAAAGGTTTCTGAAGAAGCAAGCAAGAATACTGCCGTAGGCGCAAAAGCTCCCGAGTTTTCAGGACCAAACCCAGATGGGGAAATAATCGCTCTAAGTGATGTTATGGGTAAAGTTACCCTTATAGACTTTTGGGCCGCTTGGTGTAAACCCTGTAGAGCCGAAAATCCAAATATAGTTGCTGTCTACGAAAAATACCATGACAAGGGGCTTAATGTTATAGGGGTGTCCTTAGATCGGACTGCCGACGCTTGGAAAAAGGCTATACTAGACGACGGACTTGGTTGGAATCACATATCCAATATCGCTTATTTTAATGATGAAATCGCAAAAATGTATAGTGTGAACGCTATACCTGCTGCTTTTCTGCTAGATGAAAATGGTGTAATCGTAGCCAAAAATCTCAGAGGGCCAGCACTAGAAGCTAAGGTTTCGGAGCTTTTAGACTAATCTTTTTTATAAATT
>RCNB010002507.1_pt1 | contig 11547 bp, 10 predicted proteins | sample 2041321 | NCBI WGS metagenome assembly RCNB01 (sample SAMN09708232, study PRJNA481090) | Marine sediment metagenome, whole genome shotgun sequencing project.
CTTATATTAAGGTAAAAGGTAAAAGGTAAAAGGTAAAAGGTAAAAAGTAAAAGGTAAAAAGTAAAAGGTAAAAAGTAAAAGGTAAAAAGTAAAAAGTAAAAGGTAAATGGAAGTATTTATATAGAGCTGTTGATAAGGAAGGTAATACGGTAGACTTCTTATTAACCAAAAGAAGACAGCGCATATCCGCACAATAGTTTTTAATGAAGGCCATAGAAAGTAATGTTAAGCCAGAACTCATAAACATTGATAAGAGCGGGGCGAATACAGCAGCGATAAAACTATACAATCGAAGAAATTATGCAAATTTACTCTTGTCGGTAATTTACTCCTACCTTTCTTTTTAATGTGCTATAACGAGCTTCTCCACTGCTTAAGTTTGATTCCCTAACCTTCTTAAGGTTAACCGATTTGTTTTCTTATTATAAATTGTATTATCCATAACTAATTATTTAGAACAGATTCAAATACGATTTTCCACGAGTCGTCCGGCTGTCTTCTCCAGGCAACAACATACGTCCCAGTAATTTTTATCGTGTCTTGACTTTGTTTATTAATAAAAATTTCATTGAAACTATTATGGGAAATGACCATGTCTTCTGAAGTGATGAAAGATGGTTTCCCTCGAGAAATAAGTTGGACATCATTCCTGTTATAAATTCCTTCCCAAATAGTTTTTGTCGAATCTTTTGAAATTTTACGAATTGGTGTGTCTGGAAAGACATTGGTGAATTCATCCTCAAAAAAATCAATCCAGTCATAATCAAACTGTCTGTACACCCGGTAAAAACTGTCAATTTCTTTTTCTATAATGGTTTCAAGTTCGGAAACTGAAGTGTTTACAGGTTTATCCAACCTGTCTTTTTTCTGATACTGGCATCCAGACATTATGCTGATTAATAAAATCAAGACGAAAAAGGGGAGCGGCTTTAAATTTTTCATAATTCAGTTTTTTAGTTTCTCCTACAATGTTCTAACCTAAGATAAGTTTTCAATGGATTCTTAGGCTTTGTTAGTAGAAGTTATTCTTTTATTCTGTTGTACTCTTTTAGTATTTCAATTAGTCTTTCTTCTGGACATTCATACATTTTATTTCCATTAGCTCCTGTCATTGTTTTTGCCGCAATCAATGTATTGATGATAGCTTCTTCAGTAGCATATACTGTCGCCCTGTAAATCTCATTCAAATTCCATTTAGGTATTACTTTCCAGGTCATTTCGGAATGTTTTTCGTTTAAGGTTGGTGATGCCGTAGAAAAAGCCAGGAAAATATCGCCTGAAGAATTTCCACTCGAACTTCCTGTTCGTGCCATTCCCAAGGAAACCATTTTTGCAACTTGTTTAAGATAATTTGGAAGTAGCGGGGCATCGGTTGCAACAACGACAATCAAAGACCCGTCAGATCTAGGATCTTTAAAAACAGGTTGGAGGTCATTAATTAATTTTCCAACAGGAACTCCCGCAACTAATAGTTCTTTACGATTTCCAAAATTGGCTTGCACTAAAACACCTACGGTATAAGAAATGGAATCTATAGTAATTACCCTTGATGAAGTCCCCGTTCCTCCTTTAAACCCATAAAGCCACATCCCTGTTCCGCCACCAACATTGCCTTCTTCAATTGCTCCGCTTTTCGCATTATCTAAAGCTTTAAATACGTGTTCTTTTTTAACGTGGTAACCATTTATATCATTTATTCCACCATCCCAAGTTTCTCCAACTACAGGAAGTCCAAAAGAAAAATCAAACATTTTCTTATCGGAGAACTTATTATATTGCCATTCTCCAATTGCATCGTGTACAATGCCAACACTATTTGTATTGGTAATACCTATTGCAGTTCCCGGCAGAAATCCATAATCATTAATAAAGTGAGAACCACTTAATTCGCCATCTCCATTTAATGAAAAAATACCTGCTGGTATTCCCCCTCTTTTTTACCTAATGGTAGAATTACTGTTACACCGGTTCTAATGGGCCCTTCTCCTACGATTAATTCACCATGCCCTTCTATCAATGTTGTATAACCAACTTCCACACCCTCAACGTCAGTTATGTTGTTAAATTCACCTGTTGTTCCTTCGAATGGAATACCTAAATCTCTTGCTCTTTTTACATTTTGAGCACTAAGCCCTAAGTAAGAAAAAGTCAGTATTAATACTAAATAATTCATATTTCTCATAGTTCGGTTTTTTTAGTTTTAACTAAAACGTTTGGCTATGTTGAGTAGGGTTTAGAAAGCAATGTCTTTTCATAGACCACCAAGCCAACAAAGTTTCGTAATTAACAAAACCTCAATCATTCATAGATTTTGTTATGTTTAGTTCTTGTTTAACCACTCAATTAAAACGGTTGTCAATTCTATTCTATTGCTGATGAAATTATGGTCAGAATCAATCATTTTGTGGTTAATGTTTCCCAGTAAACTAATCCAGTTTTGATTACTTTCAGTGGCTTCAATAAGTAATACTTTCTTATTCTTGAATTGGTTTTTATAAGTCACCACGTTATACTTTTCTTTATTATCCAACATCTCTTGTAAAAAGCTATTGGGGTTAACATTTAGCATAACTTGCCTATCTAAATAATTTTTCCATCCTGAAAGTTCACTCATATCTTTAATTGGATTGAATCGTGCGCCAGCATTCATTGATGAAATAGCAATTATTTTTTTTACTTTTTCATTTTTACTACCTTGAATTAATGCTATTCCACCTCCATAACTACGTCCTAGTACTACAAAAGCATTTGTGTCTATTCTAAGTTTTTTGGAATTTTCAGCATTTGATAAGTATTTTATCATCTCATTAACGTCTTCCAGACTATTTGAATATAAAAAGTCCCCTTGGCTTCCCCATGAACCCCGATAATTGAAATGAATCACATTTCTACCTGTTCTTCTAATAGATTGAGCGATATCAAATTGGTTGTCATTCCCAGGTAATCCGTGTAACATTATTACAGTCTCTTTAGACTTTTCTCCATTCGCAATAAAAGCATAACCCGCAATAGAGTCCCCTTTTATATTTATAATCATTTCTTGATTAAAAGCCGGGAATTCTGAGTGGTTATAAAAATCAATAAAGGCTTCATTGTCTACTGATTGACCAAAACCATTCAAATTAAATAGTAATACAATTATTGACACGATTAAACATTTTTTCATAACTTTTATAATTTTTAATTAAACATAACGGTTTGTGTATGGTTAGTTGTAGGCAATGTTTGTGATTTTCATTTAGTGCTAAATTCATTATACACCTTTGTTGGCTGTAGTATATTTGCCTGTAATCAGTCCCAAACGAATTTCCAAGTGTCATCTTCCTGTCTTTTCCAAACAGTATGATATACACTAGTTTTCTCTTTCTTGTTACCTAATGAATCAATAAAAGTAAAAGTAGCATTACCATAGGTATACGCTAAGTCACCTGAACTACTTACATCTACAAAAGTGGGCTTCCAAGTGAGGGTTTCATTTGGTCGAACATCATTTTTAATCCAATCTTGAATGGCCACTTTACCTTCAACCAATTTTCCACTTTTTCTAATGACCCCATCATTTGCTGCATAGGTATAGAATGCATCTGCCAGTCCTATTTTTTGAGCCAAATCATTAAAATCTTGTTCCACTTTTAAAACTTCGGATTTCCATACTGTTATATTTCCGTTTGTTTTCGATTTAGTACAACCAATTAAAATCATTGATAGAATGAATGCTATGTAAATGTGTCTATTCATAGAAAAAGTATTAATTAGATTTAACTGTTGTTTTAATAGCCAGTAAATATCGTTTCAGTTCTTCTTTTACTTTAGGAAATAAAAAGAATAGACCGATCATATTCGGAAATACCAAAGCTAATATCATGGCATCAGAAAATTTAATAACAGCATCCATGCTAATGGCTGCTCCCAGAACGGTAAAGACTAAAAAGAGAATTTTAAAAATAAGATCTGTAAGTTTTGCTCTTCCGAATAAAAATTTCCATGATTGTAAGCCGTAATACGACCAGGATAATATTGTAGAGAACGCAAATAGTGTTACCGCTACAACAAGAAGATAAGATGAACCTGGTATGGCTTGTTCAAAGGCTAAAGAGGTTAAGTTTACACCACCAACCCTTGAACCATCTTCCATTAAGGCCATTCCGTTAACCACATCACCATAACTAAAAGCGCCATTGATATTAAACATAACAATGGTAATGGCGGTAAGCGAGCATATAACTACAGTATCTATAAAGGGTTCTAATAAACCTACAAGCCCTTCGGAAGCGGCATATTTTGTGTTTACAGCCGAATGTGCAATTGCTGCTGATCCAGCTCCAGCTTCATTAGAAAATGCAGCACGTCTAAAGCCTTGAATCATAACTCCTATACCTCCCCCTGCAATAGTAGCTCTTGGGGAAAAGGCTTCTGTAAATATTAATGCTATGGCATCATCGATATAAGAAAAATTAGAAAAAATAATAAACAAGATTACAATGACGTAGATACCAGCCATAAAAGGCACTATTTTTTCCGTCACTTTAGCGATTCTTTTTATGCCTCCAATAATCACAATGCCTACTAAAATGGCGAAAACTATTCCTACAATTGTTCCGGAGGCATCCCCTTGAATATTGAATTGAGTGACAATTTGAGCAGCCGCCTGATTGGTTTGAAAAGCGTTTCCACCACCAAAAGAAGCTCCAACACATAATATGGCAAAAAGGATTCCTAAAAACTTTCCAAACCTTTTAAAACCTCGCTCTTTTAGTCCTCTAGATAAATAATACATCGGTCCTCCATATACATTGCCTTGTTTATCAATATCTCTGTATTTAACGCCCAAAGTACATTCCACAAATTTTGTAGACATGCCAATAAGACCTGCAAAAATCATCCAAAAAGTAGCTCCAGGACCACCAATAGAAATAGCAACCGCAACTAATGCAATATTGCCCAAGCCTACCGTACCGGAAACAGCTGTAGCTAAGGCTTGAAAATGATTGACCTCCCCATGATGGGCTTCGTTTCTTATCGTATCAACGATGTCGCCATCCACCTCATAAACTGAGGTGTGAAGTTCTAAATCCTGATGTTCTATGTCATCGTATTTTCCTCTTACAACCTGTATGGCTGTTGAAAAATGCTTTATGTTGATAAAACCAAAGTACACCGTAAAAAAGATGGCGCCTAGAACGAGAATAATTAAAATAAGAGGAATGCTAAACCCAAAAATAGGAATAGGGGAAAGGATGAGTTTTTCCCACCAAATAGCAATAGGCATGAAGGCATCGTTTATAGTTTGATCCAATCCTTTTTTTTGAGCAGTACTTATAAATGGGAATAGTAAAATGGAAGTCATACTTACCATTGTTCTATGCTTTGAATTCATGATCAGGAGTTTATGATTATGAAGCCAATTTGCAGGAAAGGGATTAATGAAAGACTAAAAGTCGGAAAAAAGTTAAAAATGTCAGTAAGGTACTTACCGACAAGATGTAGATAGCGGTTTTAACCAATGGTAATATTTGTTTCTGGAATGGACAGACGAATTTTGCGTTCTCTTTTTTCTGACATTTCGAATAGTGTCTTTTTTAGAGGGTTTAGATGTAGTTCTTTGGTCCAGTTCTCTTTTCCGTAAATACCATCTAACAGCGCAAAAAGGAGGCGTTTTATTTCATTATAATCGTTAATATCAAAGCTCTTTTGAGCATGTTCAAAGTTTTTAGGTTTTATTTCTAGCCAATCATTTCCTTCCATTTTCTTACGTAAGGCAAACTTCAGGAACAACTCATAAAGCGCTGGCGATAGAACAATTATTCTTTTATCAATGCTTGTAAAACCATTTATAGCGACAAGGTGTTTCAATTTCCCGTCTTTGTTTTTCTCTTTCTTAAAATTGAGAAACAATTGGTTAGCCGCAGGCAATATATTTTCTGAAAGCTCTTTTACCCAACTTAAAGCAAGTGCAAAAAAGAGCATAATTAAACAGGACTTAAATATAGAAGAGAATAAAGTCAGGTTAACAGTTGAATTTGTGAACTTATATAATTGCGCAATTAATGTAATTATTATACAGATTATTGCCAGCCAGGAGAGCATTTTTAATCGTCTTTTTTCAAAAGAGTTCCATAAAACATACCCCAGAAAACCCAAAGTTAAAATGGCATAATACACATCCAATTCACTAATAATTCCAAGCGATTTATTAAATAACATCTTATTTATTGTTGGGAGCAGTGAAAATAAAAAGGGCAGACCCACAATATAAATCCAATACTTAGATTTTATAATAGGCCCAATGGATTTAGGAAGGTATTTAAACCAAGGAAGAGCTAATAAAATAAAGAGACTATTAAATAAGGACAGAATACTGCGCCATCCTTCAATGGGAATGGTGTATTTATCGTGAAAAGTAACCTGTAAAATTTCTATTCCTCCAGAGATACTCCAACATAATACAGATAGTGCTAACCATACTTGACCAAAATCTTTTAGTTTTCTTCCAATATGCCACCAAATAGACATCAGTGCAAAAAAAGCAAAAAGGCAAACGGAAAATTGCCACCAACCATAAAAAGAATGTATTTCGGGATTTATCATATCGTTTACATCGGCTGCACAAGATAACAGTTTTGTGTGTTTTTATTATTTACAACATGCTATGTATGATCTGTGGCCCCAATCCGTACAATTGCTTTTGGGCTATTGATTATGCAGCGTGTTGTTGGCCGTTTTATTTTAATTTTCGGCTTTTCTAAAATTAAGAATAAATAAATGGAACCGTTGTAGACCCAGAACATGGAAGCGCCATTTTTTTAAGCCCGCCCGAGCCTATGGTTTTTAGTCCCCCGACTAAGAACCGTTGGCGTAAAGGAAACAAAGAATCCATTCCCATTTCCGTGCAAAGCTTATAAAAAATACCTGCACGGTATTTGCAATGGCCTACAACTTATTATATAAAAACTAAAATAACTATTTAACGAGTAATGGCCCTAGATAAAGACACTTTTTGATAAGATTTACACGAACCAATGCTGTTCTTTAGGGTTCATTTGTTGAAAGTACATTAAAACGACCGTTTATTTGAACACTTCGAAACTTTCGTGTTCACCTCTCTCAATAAGTTTAATCTACCGTACTAACTAATTATTTTCGCAGCGCTAGCCCAGTTAGAACGTGATATAATAATCGAACGCACCAAAGCTGGTACGGCCTTTACAAGAGCAAGGGGGAAAGTTTTTTGTGCTCCTAAATGAATCTGAAAGAAGAATCAGCAAAAAGCCATAATTTGTGAGCAGTATTTTAAAGAGGGCAAACTTACGGTAAAAGAGATATGGGAGCGGATTGAAATTTCTAGGGCAACCTATTACAAGCATTTATTCAATCCTTATCAAAGTTCAAATAAAGGATTAATTATCATTGAAAAAAATCAGAATGGAATTTACACTAAAGGCAAAAATTAATGCCACTTCCAAAGAAATTTACACGGCTTGGTTAAACAGTAAAAGACATACAAAAATGACAGGTGGAACAGCCTTAATTTCAGATAGAATTGGAGATAGTTTTAGTGCTTGGGATGGATATATTAAAGGGAGAAATCTTGAATTAGAACCTAGTAAAAGGATTTTACAATCATGGAGAACTTCACAGTTTGAAGAACATGAAGAAGATTCACAACTAGAAATTCTGCTTGGTGAAGTTGATGGTCAAACTGAATTAACATTGATTCATACAAATGTTCCAGAAAGTGGAGAACACTATAAAAAGGGTTGGGATAGTCATTATTTCCAACCAATGAAAGAATATTTTTCAAATCTGATAGCTTTCATTTTTATTTATAGGATAGTTTTAATTATACCATCTCAATTATAGGTATCTTCTTATGTACTTACACACAACAATTGGATAGCATCATTGATGATTCTCGTCCAATACAGGAACATATCTTTTTCCTGAGGTCTTTCTTTCCTAATAAAGGTTTTTGCAATATCCACTCAATTACAAACCAAATACGACGACTATAGTGTCCAGTATGTGCTATGCTGACAAATTCAGTTAACTGTTCGATTTTGTAATGCCTTTTTAAATGGCCAAAAATCAAAAAGCTTTGGCTACATGCGCAAACGGAAACTAAGGCTTTCCCTGAGTAGCATTCATTTCAAAGCAAATTCTACTTTACGGCCTTTCCTGTTTTCTCGCCATAGCGACGCAAAGACCTGAAAGAAGCGTAATATTTGTAGATGTTGCTGACATACTGCACCGGCTCCCGGCCTACCTCCCGCGCCACCAGCAGTTCCACCTGCCCAAACCAGATATTGGGATTCACTCCCAGCCCATCAGCTTTCCGGCGAATCCGGTTAATCCGTGCCGGCCCCATGTTGTAAGCAGCCATACTAAACAAAATGGAATTTAAAGGGTCGATTTTCGGGTCTGTAAAGTACCTATCCCGTATAAAGTCAAGGTATTTGACACCTGCATGAATGTTGTTTTCCATAGTATAGACATTGTCAATTCCAACATTTAAATCAGCGGCCGTACTAGGTTTTATCTGCATTATTCCAACTGCGCCTGCTGAACTCTGTTTGCTATTATCGAGCTGAGATTCTTGGTATCCCTGAGCCACCAAAAGCAACCAATCAATATCGTACTGTTTACCGTATTTGATAAACAGATCCCGGACCAAGATAAATCGGTTAAGTCTTTCCGGGGAACTGGCTTTTTTGACATAATTCAAATTATCAAAGTATCGGTTCAACAAGATATTCCCCATTAGCGTGCCTTGTTTATTTTCCTGCACAAAGACATCCAAGACCGCTTTCAGTTTCGGACTGTTTTTGCGCATGGCCCAGGCCACTTTCCCTTCGGTTTTAACCAAAAGATTTGGGTTTACCCGGATATCCTTCAGAACGGGTTCCCACAATTTCACGGTGAACTCATTCACAATAGTCAACGGGATCAACCCGTCATTGACCATCTCTAAAATAGCATCGTCTTCCAAGAACTCGTCTACAGGCTCGATGTGGACTATCGGTTTTCCTGCACTACGAAGCGAATCATTTAGCGTTGTCAAATGTTCGAAATAACTGCTTGAGCGGCGCACATGTACGGTATCTCCCATAATATCTTCCAGGCTTGATAGGGGCGGTACATCAGGGCCCGAAACAACAAGTTCGCCCCAGTCACTTACAAGAGGTGCGGAGAAATCAATAACATCTTTGCGTTTATCGGTAATTACAAGGTTTGCTGCTGCAATATCCCCATATCCTGCTTGTAAGGATGGTAATATCCGGTCACGGGTCATCGGGATGAAAATCACCTGAACATACCCAGGGTTCCCTGATTTTTTCCCCAACCGTTCGTTGAACTTCTGTTCAAACAGATTGAGCGCCTCATAGGTAATCCCACTGCGTTTCACGCCGTCTATAAAATAGCTGGTACGGTTATAGGGCAACAGGGCCCGAATGCGCCCACGTTTAATCATACCATCCAAATCGCCCGTCCATTTTTCACTGAGTCCAAATACCTCATCCGCAGCATTAAATTCGGGTTCGGCCAAAGGCTTTATGGATTCTGTTTTAGAGGAAGTCACTGAAAGTTTAGAATTCTGAGTATCCTTCGAAGACTCCATGGATTCTGTTTTAGAGGATTTCACTGCGGGCTTAGAAGTTTGATTATCCTTACAGGAACCCATGCAGATCAACAGTATCAGAAAAATGAACAAAGTACTCCCAGTTTGATTCATAACCTTTGTTTTTATTTTTCTTCCTTTGGTCATAAGTTGCTACCCTCCTCTAAAATTAATACTAATTTACGTCATTTTTTGCACGCATAATATAATTTAAATTAACAATAATTCGCGCTGTTTTGTTTGATCAGGATTCTCCATTTTCTTTGTTGTACAAATGGTATATCTCCCGAATGATAAGCTCAAAAGTAAATTTTACTGCGAAAATGAGGTTGTTGTATTCAAACTCTTACATCATTTTCTCTCACTCAGCCTTTAATTCTATACACTTAGTTTGAATTTTATGATTTATTTTATTAATGCTTCTGTTTTTCCATGCCATTGTATCTGTAGGGATACTAAAAGTTGCGCCAGGGTTTGTCGCCTGCGGTTTTAAAGCCGCGTCATAGTATTGCGTTTTCGGATTGAAAACTTCATTATCGGGTTTTTTATTTGCTACCATTTTTCAACAAAGCGTATTAACGCAACTTTTTAAGTTGTTTCATTACTTCTTCTTATTCAAATGTTTTTTGGTTGCTCATTTTTTTCTCCCTTTTTCCATTATAGTGAGCTACCAGAAAGACCAGAGTACTTCCAATAAAATTAGACCAATCGCATACAACAGGTGTTTTTTCAGGCCGTTTTCTTGAATTAATTGCCGCTTAATTCCTTTAACTTTTTAAGCTAATACCTTGAAAGCTACTAGTTGTGAATTTACTAAAGTATTTTGGGGCACCTAAATTTTATGCTGTGGCTTCTATTTAAACTGATCTGTCGCATTTGATTTTTGGAGGGTCAGCTTTTAATTTAAACACCCTTATCATCAGCTTACACGGTATTTACTTCTATCAAAAGTAGGGGGGCAAAGGGCAGAGAACAAGGCCAAGAAGTGGTAAATAAGTGGTATATTATACCCAAATAGTATGATTTAAAAGTACTTGGAGAATTATGATATATGGTTTACTGCAATGAGAATTAATCGCAAAATAGATTTACTATTCTCCTGAAGGTCTTTTCGTAATTTAAGTGTACAAATGCAAAATATAAAACCAAGTACTAATTGCTGATTCTATGATAATTTGTGACCGGAATATGAATTCAGTCATTGAGAATAAGCACTTCTTTATGTTTAATAGAATACAAGGGCAACCATGAAAGAAGCAAGTCTCTATAGTAGTAATTTCGTGCTTTATACGCAACAGCGAGCTGGCAAAAATCGAACGGTTTTAAGGAAAGAAGCCGCTCGTAAACATGCCACTAATGCACTAATAAGCCAATTACATAATGAATTTTTTATCACTTCACAACTGGCAGATGTACCCGGTGTGCGGCCCGTTTATGGCAAAGAAGGTACTGAAAGCAGACCGGTATTGCTCTTGGAATACATCCAAGGAGAAACACTGGCTGAGCTAATCCGCACTTCCGCGCTTAGTATGATTGAAAAATTGGGGCTTGCCGTGAATGTGGCCTCGATCCTCAGCAACATTCATGAGCAGGAGGTGATGCATAAAGATATTAATATTCTCGTCGCCAATAACGAAAAGCCGGGCCCGAAAGGCGAAGTGTATATCATTGACTTTGGGCTGGCTTCGGAAATACGGCAAGAACGGCCGTCTAGGCTGGTAACTGAAGATACCCTCGTTGGTACGCTGGCATATATTTCACCCGAACAGACGGGTCGTATGAACCGTCAGGTCGATTATCGGACCGACCTCTACTCCCTGGGCGTTACTTTGTATGAATTGTTTACCAATCAACTTCCCTTTGGTTCCAGTGATGTAATGGAAACAATCCATGCTCACATTGCCAAAAAACCTCAGCCTCCCAACCAGGTC
>RCNB010002389.1_pt1 | contig 11542 bp, 8 predicted proteins | sample 2041321 | NCBI WGS metagenome assembly RCNB01 (sample SAMN09708232, study PRJNA481090) | Marine sediment metagenome, whole genome shotgun sequencing project.
CATGGTGGAGAACCTCTCCACCGCTGTGGGGGTTATGCTCGCTGCACAACCTGTCGGGTGGAATTTCTGGATGGTGAACCGGTAAAAATGACCGCGGCTGAAAAATCAAAGCTGGAAAAACAGGATAGTCTTGGAGTATATAGACTTTCCTGCCAGTGCACTGTTGATCAGGATATGCATGTTAAGGTACTGCTACCTTTCAGCGAAAGCGGACTGGATGACCCGGGTCCAAGACCGGAAGATCATGTTACTCCGTAGCTGTTCAGGGGAAAAATTATAATTTCTGATAAGATAACTCTATGAAATCAACTGAAAAACAAGTTCCAAGCAGTTTAAGGGTCTGGTTTGTAATTCATTTTATTGTAGATATACTTTTCGCGATCCCCCTGCTCTTTTTTCCAGAGTTCCTGATGCCAGTGCTGGGTTGGGATATAGTAGATCCGGTTATGTCCCGCCTGGTTGGTGCAGCCCTGCTCGGTATCGGCGGCGAATCCTTGCTGGGCAGGAACGCCAGTCGGGAAGTCTTTTTAGCCATGCTAAATTTAAAAATTCTCTGGGCTTCTGGCGCTGTACTGGGAATAGGAATGGGGATCGCTGTTGGAGCTCCTCAGTTGGCCTGGGGATTCCTGGTTATATTTGCTGCCTTCCTGGGAGTATGGGTTTATTATCGCTTAAAAATTCAATAGTCGCTACTATCTACAAAAAAACCTGCCAGTTTCATTTCTAGCAGGTTTTATTTTTGGTTTTTGGAACAAGATTCTGTTCTACTTCGCTGCTTTGGCTAATTCCTCTTCAATCACTTGTTTGAAATTTTCAAAGGGTTGATTTCCTTGAAAGAGGACTCCATTTATGAGAAAAGATGGTGTTCCGGTGATACCATTTTGTCGAGCACCAGCCTCATCATCCTCTGCCAAATCTTTGTATTTTCTTTCTGATAGACAAGAATTAAATTGATCCAGATCCATTTCTAAAATCTCGGCAAACTGCACCAGAGTTTTTGTTATATCCGCTGATCGGTTCTGGAACAATTTTACTTGATTGGCGAATAACAAATCATGGAAGGGCCAGAAATTATCCTGTTCTGCCGCGCAGTATGATCCTTCCGCTGCTAGCAGAGTAGCCGGAGAACCTAATAAACCTCCCACACTATGGAACACAAAGTATACCTGGCCGTTTTTAATATATTGTTCTTCTATAAGCTGCTTTGTATTAAACGCAAAATCCGCACAATGGGAACAACCATAATCTGAATAATCTTCAATTATCACCGGTGCATTAGGATCACCAAGCCCATTCCAGCTAGTCTGAATGGATAGATCAATTTCCGGTTGATTAATATTCCTCTGGGATAGGTTAACTCGGCTGGAATTGATGACCGCTATCATTACTGCCGCAACAACTACCAATATACCTCCGATCATCAAGAACTGCATCAGCGATTGCTGCTTCTTGTTTTTCTTTCGCCGCTCTTCGATAAATTGCCGTTTGCTCATTATTATTTCCTTTGATACCTTATCAATTCGTAATTACCCTATTGTACCCACTTCACAATTGATAAGGGGCTTTCTAATAGATTTCTAATCATTATCAACCCTTGGTTCGTGTTCTGTTTTTTAATTCATTTCAATAATCAGCAAGGTTTGGTCTCCCCAAATAAAAATCCACCATCAATGATGGTGGATTTGCTTATTTTCAGTGGTTAACTTATACCTGGTCAGATTTTTTATTCCTGACATAGACCAGTTTGGTCAGCTCTGCAGCGACAGATGGTCCCAAGAGCAGCGGCAGGATCACCTGCCATTGAACCCAACCCAGTGGAGCCGTGTCAAATATTCCCTGCAAGAAAGGCAAATACACCACACCCAGAAGCAAGACCACGGATGACAGAATTGCCCAATTCATTACTTTATTGCTAAATAAACCAATCTTAAAAATGGGTACTCTTTCGGATCTGGCAGTAAAGGCTCTGACCAGCTCAGAAAATGAGAGAGTAACAAATGCCATGGTTGCGGCCATTTCTGGATAACGGGAGAGACCAACCCAATAAGCAGCCAAGGTCACCCCTGTAATAGCTACGGTCTGGATACTTATTCCTGTCAGCATGAAGCGGTTTAAAATGGGTTCATCCGGATGCCTTGGTGGTTGTTCCATCAGGTCCGGGTCACCTTTTTCTAGCCCGAGGGCCAATGCCGGAGCGCCATCTGTTACCAGGTTCAACCATAATAATTGGATTGCGCTTAAGGGTGACCTCCACCCAACCATAGTCGCGATAAAAATGGTCGCGATTTCTGCAATATTGCAGGACAGCAAGAAATAGACGAATTTACGGATATTACTGTAAATAACCCGCCCCTGTTCTACTGCCGAAACGATGCTGGCGTAGTTATCATCGGTCAGTACCATGTCTGCAGTCTCTTTAGCTACATCGGTACCGGTAATACCCATGGCAATCCCAATATCTGCTTTCTTGATAGAAGGGGCATCATTCACACCATCTCCCGTCATGGCAACGACCTGATTATTTGCCTTGAAAGCCTCCACAATCTGGACTTTATGTTCGGGAGACACACGGGCAAAAACATCCGTGATTCTTACAGTTTCCTGCAGTTGATCAGGTGTTAATTGATCCAGATCTTTTCCCGTAATTACTCGGTGGCCTTCCTGAAGAAGACCAATTTCCCGGGCAATCGCTTTGGCAGTATTAGGATAATCACCGGTGATCATGACCGTCCTGATTCCAGCTTCCCTGGCAGTTTTCAAGGCTGGCATAACCTCTGGTCGAGCGGGATCAATCATGCCCAATAAACCGACAAATATTAACTCTTTCTCAATATTTTCATCCAGATCTCCATTCTTACGGTACTCCAAGTCCTTAATCACAGCGTATGCAACGCCCAGAACCCGCAGGGCTTTATCTGTCATCCGATCATTGGCTGCCAGGATTCGCCGGCGTTGTTCATCATCCAGGGGAACAGCTTTGTCGTCCCGGTTCTGATAATGTGTACAGCGGTCAAGAACAATATCCGGAGCGCCTTTTTCCGCCAGAACATACCAGGCTTGCTGTTTTTGGTCATAAAAGGGAGATACGTCCTGTGCATCTGGATTTTCGATGACATGAACAGTAACCATCCTTTTCCGTTCAGAATCAAAAGGAATTTCCTCGATCCGAGGATAAGCTCGTGCCAAAGGCGCAGGAAGTGCCCCAGCTTTTGCTGCCGCAACTAATAAAGCTCCCTCGGTTGGATCTCCCACCATACGGGTAGTGTCTTTTCCAGCTTCATCAAAATCTTTCTCCAGGATGGCGTCATTGTTTAATGCACCTATCCAAAGAGCAGTTAAAATACCGGGGTAATCATTTGCTAAATCAACTTTATTCCCATCTCTTAAAAAATCACCTTCCAGCTTATATCCAGCACCTGTGATGTCTAGAAATTCTCCATCTACGGCGACACTGGTAACTGTCATTTCATTCTGGGTCAGGGTTCCAGTTTTATCGGAACAAATAATCGTCGCTGATCCCAGGGTTTCCACAGATGATAGTTTCCTTATCAAGGCATTCCTGGAGATCATTTCCTGCATGCCTAAAGCCAGGGTGATGGTCACAACCGCGGGAAGCCCTTCAGGAACTGCAGCTATTGCCAGGCTGACTGCGATAATGAACATCTCGAGAGGAGGTGTGCCAGTGATCATTCCCTCAATGAATACAACTCCACTTATCACCAGGGTTACCCAACCCAGGGTTTGCCCAAAACTATCCAGGCGTTTCTGAAGCGGCGTATCTCCTTCTTCTACAGATTGAAGCATTTTTGCAATCTGACCAATCTCACTCGTCATTCCGGTATTTACTACTACACCCACACCGCGCCCGTATGTCACCAGGGTGCCGGTAAAAGCCATGGTTTTTCTATCACCGAGGGAAGCATCTTCTTCAATATCCAGGTGGGCATTTTTTGTAACTGGAACCGATTCTCCAGTCAGAGCGGCTTCGTCAACCCTTAAGTTAACCGTCTCAAGTAGTCTTACATCAGCCGGAATAAAATTTCCGGCTTCCAGGAAGACAATATCACCCGGTACAACTTCACGGGCAGGTATCGATTTCCTGCGACCATCCCGCAGTACATTGGCATCCGGGGAAGCCATTTTCTTTAAAGCCGCCAGGGCTTCTTCCGCCCGTTGTTCCTGCACAACACCAAGAACTGCATTCAGCAGCACGATAATCATAATGGCTGCTGCTTCAACCCAATCCCCCAGGACAGCAGAAATTACCGCAGCTACCAGGAGCAAAATCACCACAAAATTTGCAAACTGCTCATAGATCATGAGCCAGATGCTGGTTGGCGGTGCTTCCATTAATTCATTATTTCCGTAATTTTCCAGACGAAGATCTGCTTCCAGGTCGGATAAACCTTTTTCACGGCTTACATCCAACTCATTGGCAACTTCACTCCCCCCCATTGTGTGCCAGGAAGAATCCATCTGATCGATAATATTATCAATAATCGTCTGACTTTCTTTCACATCAATTCTTCTCTCATAGATTCTTTTAGGATAGAAAATCAGCTGCAGGGTTTACCCTCCAGCTGATTCCTCCTCGGTTGGTTCTAATCCTCCCGGGACTTCAACGAAGAAGTACCAGTCGGTCATGGTTTCCAACCGGTCAGAGGGTTCAAAAATTGGTCCAATCCGGACTCCTTTCACATTTTCCGATACCCCATAGGTATAAACCGGGTAAAAAAGAGGAAGAGCAGGAAGCTGGTCAAAAAACCTGACCTGGAAATTCCTATATAAACGCCCTCTTTCAACTGCATCCTTGATTATTCGGGCTTGTTCCAGATATTCACTTGCCTGACGGTCATTCCACATGGAATAATTCTGACCCCCAGTAGCTTGGGTTTGATGCCAAAAAGGATAAGGATCCGGATCCGGCATACTTGTCAAATTCAGATCCACCAGGGCAGCATCATAATCCCTTTTGTCGAGTCGATCAACGATCAATTCCTCATAAGGAAGTGCTTCAAGGGTGACATCAAAACCCAGGGCAGCCCAATTTCCCTGGATTGCCTGGGCGATCTGGGCATGGTAGTCATCATCGGGAAAAATCAGGTTTACTTCCAAACGATCCCCATCTTGATTGGTTCTGGTGAGACCCCCCTCGACTGGATAGGTATATCCCAGGTCACGAATGATATCTATGGCTAGTTCCGGATCAAACTCATACCGGGAAAGACCTTCATAATAAGCCCAGGTTTTTGGGAAGATAGGTCCATCAGCAATGATTGCTTGTCCTTGATATATATGATCGACCAAATATTGCCGGTTTATCCCATTCAGTAGAGCCTTTCTCATTTCAACTTCCTGGAAAAATTCTGTTCCCGGGTTGTCGAGGTTTAACAATACCAGCGTCATCTTGGGCAGTCGGCTTGTATATACATTCAAACCCGGATCCGCCAACGCTCCCTCAAGGATCTCCGGTGTAATTTCCCCAATTCCCTGAATTTCACCAGCCGTATAGGATTCCCAGGCAGCTTCGGAATTTTGATAATATCGAAACTCGACCTGGTCAAAGAAAACCTGGTCTCCATAATAGTCAGAGTTTTTCTTGAGCGTTACTCCTGTGATCTGACTATCCGACAGGATTAACCGCTCAAATTGGAATGGACCTGATCCAACCGGTTGAAGATTAAATGGATCATCAACAATTTCCTGGGAGGTAAGGCCCTGAAGAAGATGCGAGGGTAAAATGCCAAAATCAAGGTAATCCAAAAATGGCGCAAAGGCTTCCGGCAGTCGGAATTGAATGTTTAGTTCATCTAGCGCTTCGACTTCAATTTCCTTCCAGAATTCAGCCGTGTCCACCTGGACTGGAAAATCAGGATTCTTCAACAAATTTACAGTAAAAACTATATCATCACTAGTGACTGGTTCTCCATCATGCCAGAATGCATCTGGTCGAAGAGAAAAGTTATACACATCTCCATTTCTGGAGATTCCCCAGGCATTAGATAAATCTGGTTGCGGCAGACCCTTGGTGTCAAATTGAATTAATCCGCTGAATATCAAACTGGATGGGTCCTGATCGGGAGGATTAAAAACTGCTAGAAGTGGGTTCAGACGCATCAACGAACCTACGATTCCCTCTGAATAAACACCTCCTCCAGTTGGTTCTGGAGCTTCAACAAGGACTGGTTCAGCTTGTTGCCCCCACAGTACGACAGCAATTACCACTAAAGCTAAAACAATGATCAGTATTTGCCAGCGCAATTTTTTTATCAGTTTCATGGATTTGTCCTGCAATATATTAGTACTCTATTCCCCCTGCCTATAAATATAACCGGAAAATATGGAAATCCACATTTTCCGGTGTTTCTTTGTCTAGTGTGTAGTTACTAAATCAAGCCAAGCCGCATATTAACCTGTTACAATTACTGTGGCAATTGCCAATCCAAAAAACAGCAAACTGAGAGCAATTGTGATCCGGAATAAAATCTTCTCTATACCCCTTCGGGCAGTGAATACACCCCCCGTATCTCCACCAGTTAAACCACCCAGACCTGCACCTTTACTCTGGAGAATCACACTGGCGATCAGGGCAATGGATGTGATAATTAATCCAATATTCAGATATGTTGACACTAAAACCTCCCAGATCAGCCGGGGAAATAAATCTGCTGCATCAGCCGATCAGATCACTTAACCTAATATCAATTCAATTTACAAGCAGGGCGATTATACCCGCTTTAGAGGGAGAACGTCAAGAAGCTCCTCCTGGGGACCTCCAATTATTATGTGTTTATTGATTAAGAATTGATGAACACTACCCAAGAAACGAGGAATCTATGCCTGAAATTGCCATAAACTTACACATGCATACCCGCTATTCTGACGGATCAGGAAGCCATCAAGACATTGCAGATGCTGCCCTCAAGGCTGGGCTGGATGCAGTGATCGTCACCGACCATAATATACTCGTTCAGGAACATGAAGGTTATTATGCTCAAGGAAGTAAAAAGGTCCTGCTCTTGGTCGGAGAAGAGATCCACGATCGAAATAGAATTCCTCAAAAAAATCACCTGCTGGTATTTGGTGTGGATCAGGAGCTGGCTGACCAAGCTGAAAATACCAGCCAGTTGATAAAATCAGTTCAAAAATCAGGTGGGTTATCCTTTTTAGCTCACCCGATTGATCCGGCAGCTCCTCTATTCGGTGAAAAAGATTATTCCTGGGAAAATTGGGACATATCAGGATATACCGGCATCGAATTATGGAATGGATTCTCAGAGTTTAAAACAAGGCTTAACAGCAAAACAGAAGCTGTGTTTTATGCCTACCTGCCTAAGCGTTATCCCCGCGGTCCGATCCCGGAAACACTCAAGCTCTGGGATCAATTGACTTCAAAAGGTCAAAAGGTTGTTGCGATTGGAGGTTCAGATGCCCATGCCAGATCTGCCAGTCTGGGGCCGTTTAAACGAATCTTGTTCCCCTATCTCTTCCACTTTAGAGCAATAAATACTCATGTAATTCTTCCATCCCTATTAACTGGAGAAGTAATCCCAGATAAACAGATGATTCTGAATGCTATGGGGCAAGGTCACACTTTTGTCGGTTACGATCTACCCTATCCAACCAACGGTTTCCAATTTTCGGGATCCGGAAGAGGGCAATCAGCCATCATGGGAGACGAAATTTCACTCAATGGAGGGGTTACTTTACAGATTACAATTCCCCTCAAAACAGAGTGCATCTTACTCAAAGATGGTCAACACGTAAAAACCTGGAAGAATCGGGAAGCATGTTCCATTACCGCTTCTCAATCCGGTGTTTACCGGGTCGAAGTTTACCTTCAGTATAAAGGATCACGGCGGGGTTGGATTTTCAGCAACCCCATTTATATTCGTTAGTGAGGGAAAATATGGATTTTAAACTTCAAGCTCCGTTTCGACCCATGGGTGATCAACCGCAAGCAATTGAAAAACTCATTCAGGGGATTGAAAATGGAGAACAGCACCAGGTTCTCCTGGGAGCTACAGCTACAGGAAAAACGTATACCATCGCAAATGTCATTGAAAAAATGCAGATGCCGGCATTGGTGATGGCTCACAATAAAACCCTGGCAGCTCAGCTTTATGCGGAATTTAAATCATTCTTTCCAGAAAACGCGGTGGAATATTTTGTCAGTTATTACGATTATTACCAGCCGGAAGCATATGTCCCACACCATGATCTTTTTATTGAAAAAGAGACCGACATTAACGAGGATATCGAACGATTGAGATTAGCTGCAACTACTGCCTTAATGTCCCGAAAAGATGTCATCATCGTTGCTTCTGTTTCCTGTATTTATGGTCTTGGCAACCCTGCCGCTTATGGAAGTGTTGCCATTGAATTATCAGTGGGAAATATCTACCGCCGGAATGCTCTCCTTCGACAGTTGATCGAGGGGCAATATACCAGAAATGATATTGATCTCCGGCCGGGATCCTTCCGGGTTCGAGGCGATACTCTTGAAGTTGCCCCAGCTTATGATGATCAATATGTTTACAGGATCTCTTTTTTTGGAGATGAGGTTGAACGAATAACCAAGATCCACCGGGTCACCGCGGAGATCCTGGAAGAAATTCAGGAAGTAAAAATCTTCCCTGCCAAACACTTCATCACAGAAGAAGAAAAACTTCGCCAGGCAATTGTGGATATTGAAAATGAAATGGATGAGCAGGTCATCTATTTTAATAAACATGGGAAACTCCTGGAAGCACAACGCATTGAGCAGCGCAGTAAATATGATTTAGAGATGCTGCGGGAAATTGGTTATTGCTCTGGAATCGAAAACTATTCCCGCCACCTGGATCAGCGCCCACCTCAATCCGCTCCCTGGACGATGATGGATTATCTTCCCCAGGAATATCTCCTGATCCTGGATGAATCCCACATGACCGTCCCTCAAATACGGGGCATGTTTAATGGTGATCGATCCCGGAAATCAACACTGGTTGAATATGGCTTCCGATTACCGTCAGCACTGGATAACCGACCGCTCAAGTTTGAGGAATTTGAAAAGAAAATGGGGCATACCATTTATACTTCTGCCACACCGGGCCCCTACGAATTGGAGAAAGTTAAAAAGGTCATTGACCAGGTCATTCGACCAACTGGGCTAATTGATCCAGAGGTTATTGTACGGCCTATTGAAGGGCAGGTCGATGACTTGATCGGTGAAATTTACCAGAGGACAGAACGGGGGGAACGGGTCCTGGTAACCACTTTAACAAAACGGATGGCAGAAGACTTATCAACCTACCTGGAAGAAAGCGGGATAAAAGTTCATTACTTGCACTCCGAAATTGACACCCTGGAACGAGTAAGTATTCTACGTGATTTACGGATGGGTGTATTTGATGTAATTGTGGGGATAAATTTGCTCCGGGAAGGTCTGGACCTGCCGGAGGTTTCCCTGGTAGCGATCCTGGATGCTGATAAGGCTGGCTTTTTACGATCGGATACAGCTTTGATCCAATCCATCGGACGGGCTGCACGCCATGTGGAGGGCAAGGTGATTATGTATGGCGATAAAATCACCCCCGCCATGAAAACTGCCTTGGATGAAACCGAACGTCGGCGGAAGAAGCAAGATCAATATAACAAGGAACACGGCATCGAGCCAAAGAGCATCAAAAAATCAATTTCAGATATCACTGAAAGGGTTAAACGGAAAGCAGTTGCCGAAGCAGGAGGGGATTATAAGGCTGGAGCAGAAGGCATCCCTCTGCCAGAACTAAAGAATATTATCCTGGAATTGGAAAAACAAATGCTCAAGGCTGCCGAGAATCTCGAATTCGAAACCGCAGCCGGGTTAAGGGACCAGATCTTTGAACTTCGGGAACTCCTGGCATTAGAGTCAGATCTGAAGCCTTGGGAAAAGATAAATTTACTGGCAGGAAAATAGTTCAGGCAAAATAGCCATGATTAATAAACAACACAAAAATGCAACTCTTCTGATCAGTCTCTTCTTTCTGTCTTCTTTAGTGTTCATCATTCATAATATAAATCGATCCTGGGCTGGGATACGTGTTGATTTTCCATCATTCTATTACGCCACAGATTTGGCTTTCAGTGGTCTATCACCTTACAATAAGGAAATTTGGGAAGCAGCAAAATTAATACACCTCCCTAACCGAGACCTATATCCGTTCCTACATATTCCTTTCAGTCTTGTCCTCTTTTACCCACTAATCCTTGTCGATATCCAGGTATCCCAATCGATATTATTCATTTTAAATATAGCAGCTACCTTCTTATTGATTTACCTTCTATTCATTAAGATTCTTAGAAAATCAATATTGGATCCCTTTGTAACTATCGGAGGAATTTTTATATTATTATTCCCATTTGTTCGGAAAACAATCTCACATGGCCAAGTTAATCTCATTGTTATTGTATTAATATGTACTTTTTGGTGGGCCCTTAAAGAAAATAGATCTTCCCTTACCATTAGTTTGCCACTGGCAGTTTCAATCCTGCTGAAAGTATATCCTGGCATATTTTTGTTATATTTGCTTACAAAGAAGAATTTTAAAAACATTTTATTAACTGTTGGAATTATTGTGCTTTTTTCATTAATTGCATTTTTAATACTCCCAACCGAAATATGGACAGATTGGTATTCAACAGTTGGATCAGTAAAGTACGGAGGAGTTTTTTCTAGAAGAATACCGTCTTGGAAAGTTGGAAACCAAAGTTTTAATGGATTTATTACCAGGTTCTTTATGGGAGCAAGAAATCGTAATATTGTCAGCATTTCTGATTATTTTCTCCGACTAAAATGGACGACAAAATGGATCGCATCCAGCGTATTGGGTTACCTATCATCAGGTTTTTTAGTGCTAACTTGGATGTTCTTAGTTCTTAGAAAAAGGGTGGACGCCAGCAATAAAACAAGATCAGATTTAGAAATTTCAATGCTTTTACTTACCATGTATCTGGTTGCACCTATTTCATGGGATCACCACCTGGTATTCATTCTCCCCTCAATATTTGTGCTGTTGAGTCATTTTATTAGTAATAATTCCTTGAGAGGATCATTTTGGGGCGTGGTTATCCTATCAGCAATACTATCTGTAAATTTCGATCTTAGCCACCCAATATTCCAGAATGGAATTATTGGAATCTTTGTCTCAATGCACTTCTTTTCAGTTCTAGGAATTTGGTTTATAAACCTTTTAACAATTCATAATTTATCCAGAATAAATGAACCTGAATCCTTTTGAGATAGCCGCAATATTTAACCACAGCTCACAAAACTCAACACTTTCCAGGAATGGCCACTAACGCCAGCTCGTATCCGGGCAGCGATGTGGGCATCGTCGCGGAGGGCATCCCTCTGCCAGAACTTAAAAAAACATCCTGGAATTGGAAAAACTACTGCTCAAGGCTGCCGAGAATCTCGAATTCGAAACCGCAGCCGGGTTAAGGGACCAGATCTTTGAACTTTGGGAACTCCTGGCATTAGAGTCAGATCTGAAGCCTTGGGAAAAGATAAATTTACTGG
>RCNB010002390.1_pt1 | contig 11540 bp, 6 predicted proteins | sample 2041321 | NCBI WGS metagenome assembly RCNB01 (sample SAMN09708232, study PRJNA481090) | Marine sediment metagenome, whole genome shotgun sequencing project.
GCAGCCGCGAAATCAGGTGGCCTGCCATCCACCAGCACGACCCCGACGGTGTCTTCGGGATAGAGTTTTGCGAAGGTCAACACATAAGGCCCACCGATTGAATGGCCAACCATCAGGTACGGCGGCTCAGCCCCCGCAGCGTTTAAAAGTTCGCGGAGATGTGTTGCGACTTCTTCCCCGGTGCGGCGCCCATCCTTGTCGGAACTGAACTGCTTGCCACCGAATCCAGGGGAATAGCCGGGCCGGTCATACGAAAAGACGGTTGTGCGCTCATTGAGCATATAGACTATCTTCGACCAGGTAGACTTTCCATTACCCAGACCCGATTCAAATACGACAATAGGTGAGCCGCTGCCTGTGATTGAATAGGAAATCTGAGCGCCATCCACTTTTTGCGATTTGGTCGCACCTGTTGTCGCGCATCCAGCGAGTGAAGTTGCAATCAGGATAGACAGCACGGCCCATAAGAATGACCGACCATAAAACATCGAGTTTATTTGCTGATTTCGCATATGCTTTTCAATTTGAAAATTAAGAAGAATTAACGCCCTATTCTCCTTATTCCGCCAAGAAAAGAAAGAGACCCGCGAAGCCGCCAGACCTTGAACACCCGAAATATAACTGTGTATTGGTCAAGTATTTCCGCCGTCAAAGCCAATATTGCCCCTCTTCCCCGTTCATTTAGAGAATGCAATGTTGTGAACTGAATGAGTACGACCTTAAACTGGTTGACCAACCGGATAATCCCCTTCGTCTAAAGCGCCTGCTGTTAGTGCGGCGGTGCCCAGCTCTGAGCCAATGGGTTGAATTCTTTTGATTCCACTTTTTCTCCAAGTCTGTAAGTATCTGCTTGATCACGCCTGCAGGGACCGACAGCCTCGTCGATAATGCGATTCGACGTCTCGGCAAGCGTCTTCCCAATATTGCCGGGCAGCTGCAGGCAAAATTATCCCCGTTTATGGGGTTTATGGGGGTCGTGCAATTTTTGCAATAGAGCATTGAACCGTTACCCCGCGGTAATCTACCCGTTCGATGATTCCCGATCAGTCAAAGCGTGTGCCTCGGTAATAGCCACACGCAGAATCCGGCAGGTTTAAAGACACTTGAATTTCACCATTATCCAGCTGAATTTTCGGATAGTCATTGCTGGCGAGAGCCGCAAAAAAACTTACCGGCAACAATAGCGAAATGATCTTATTTTTCAGACTGCGATTGGCGCCGCTTGCAGACTAACTGGAAAAATGAAAAGACTAGAAGGAAGATCCCGATACCTAGCACCGATCGTCAGTTGAAGTCCCGTTTTCGGCAATAACTCGACTATACCAATGAGCGGATTTTTTTAGCCTGCGTTGCTGGCTTTGGTAGTCAACATGAATCATACCGAAACGCTTCGAGTAACCTTCAGCCCATTCGAAATTATCGAGCAATGACCACTGAAAAAAACCAAGGCAGTGGTTGCCATCGCTGATCCCACGGGCATATTCGTTGAGATACAGTCGCAGGAATGAAATTCTCTCGTCATCATCGATCACACCGTCGCGTTCAAAGTCTGCGTTTGCCATGCCGCACTCGGTTACCACGACGGGTAATTGATAACGATCCGCATAGAATTTGGGTGCCCAATACATCACTTCAGGCGTAACCGGCCAATCAAAATCGGTATAAGTAAGACCCCCTTTATCAACAACTTCAAACCCCGCATCACCACCGGCGCGGACATAGCTCCCCCAATAAATGTTGGTACCGAGGTTATCCAACGGCTGGCAAATGGTATTCATGTCATCTGCCTTCATCTCGGGCAGATCAGGCGCAAACAGTTCGAGACCATCGTCGGGATATTCACCCAAGATCATCGGGTCTGAGAACCAAGTATTGTTGAAAAAGGTCTTCTCGCAGATAGTAAAATTACGCACCCTGGCCGCTTCGATGTCGCGTTCGTCATTCGAATCTGGCATAAAAAAGTTGCCCGCATGAGAAGCACTGATAAAAGGGGTTTGTTTTGCTCGAGAGCGAATGACTTGAACGGCCTTTCCATGCGCCAACAGCGAATGATGGGAGGCCAGCAAGGATTCGGCGATACCCATTGAAACACCGGGTGCATGGACGCCTTGATGGTGGCCCAGGCCGATATAAACCTGCGGCTCATTCAGCGTGCACCAGTTTGAAACCCGATCAGATAGCGCGTCGACAATAATCGCGGTGTAATCGGCGAACCAGTCCGCACTGTCGCGATTCAACCAGCCGCCTTTGCAATAAAGTTCATAGGGGAAGTCCCAATGGAACAGGGTTAACCAGGGCGTAATTTGCTTTTCTAGCAGGCTGTCAACCAACTGACTGTAAAAGTCTAAACCAGGCTGGTTAACTCGACCCACGCCGTCAGGCAAAACCCGAGGCCAACTGACCGAGAAGCGATATGCCTGCAGGCCCATGTCGGCCATCAATGCGACATCTTCGCGATAACGATGGTAATGATCGCAAGCGATCTCACCGGTGTCACCGCCAACGATCTTGCCTGCCTGCTGGCCCATCATATCCCAAACAGACCGACCACCGCCTTCACGCCAAGCGGCGCCTTCAATCTGATAGCTTGACGCAGCCGCGCCCCAAATAAAATCTTTAGGAAAATTCATTCAGTTACCCTGTATTTCGATGATCTAACGCACATTGGCTGTGCTTTAGAAGTAAGAGCATTACACGGCTCATATTTAGACCAATGAAGGGGCCTAGTTTTTAGCACGGGACCACTCAATGTTATAGCGCCGCCAGGCGGCCCACCAATCATTCCTGCCTAGATATATTCGCGTGACGCCATCAATTCCCAATGCGCAACACGATCCGACAAACGAGGAGGCCGCGCGCTCAGAAAACCACTCAACGTTGTCACGGTTCAACTAACCACCCCGACAATAGAGTTCGTAGAGGTAGTCCAATGAAACAGTATCAGCCAGGGAGTGATATCTTTCTCAAGCAATTCATCGACCAAGCGGTTATTAAAATCAAGGCGTTTTGGATTGACCTCACCGGTTCTGTCCGGCATACCTCGCGGCCAATTAACTGAGAACCGGCACGCTTGCGGGCCAATGTCTGTCATGAGCCGCACATCTTTCCGATAACGATTGTAATGATCCCAGGCGATGTCATCAGAATCCCCATTAACGACCTTACCTGGGCTTTGCGCCATCATGTCCCAATTTGAACGCCCACCACCTTCATGGTAAGCGGCGCCTTCAATCTGGGAGTTGGACACGGCCCACATAAAGTCTGTTGGAAACTCCATCGAATTGCACAGTCAGCTGGGATTGGGTGAAATTTTCAAGGTGCTTAATGCCTTGCCGTGAAAACCCTAGAATGGTGTTACTTCGCCAGAATGCTCATCCCAAAAGTACCCCCATTTATTTATTTCCACCCTAGCCAGGAATCCATTTCGTACTAGATCGGCATCATCGAACATTAACGTGCCGCCTACTCCGACCATAATCTGCGCTACCGCTAATTCACTTACCTGGAGAGGATAAAACACACCTGGTGTGACACCAAAATCGGCAGTCGAGAAAAAGGTAACGTGTCCAAGAAAGTTATCAAGTACCGAGCGATAAGCCGCCAGTGCCTGGTCACGTATCAACTGACTACCTGATTCGTCAGACAATAAATACAAAGCCCGCGCGGTGTTCAGCTGATTTTCTCCATTTGGCTGACGAACTAACGTCGTCGCCCACAAATAAAACAGCGCCTTTGTCGAAGGTGCAGCAGCAGCTAACGCAAATTTAACATCATTGAACTCGGTATTGTTATCAGGTTGGTTATCACTTGGGTCAGCGGTCACAAATGCGACGTTCGCATAGGGATTTTCAGGATCGTCTAACACACAAGTTTCGTAGCCCACGCCCATATTTTCACAATATAGATCAAGTGCACTATCGGTTGGCAAATCAATTGTGTTGGTCACATCGCCGTCATCACTGTCTATACCACAGCCATTGAGTAACAAGACAACAGAACAGACAGCGATTAGATTCCGGCTACGATTTGTTAAATACTGTAAATATGGTTTTTTTAGTTTCATTTCCTCACCCTCACTTTGCCCTGCGCTAATTAAAACTTAAGTTCAAAATAGGTTTGCACTTCCAACATGTAATCGTTTTTACCATCTTGGTACTCTGCATTATCTGATAGTTCATCCAATTCACGATAAAAGAATTTAACCCCAATCTGACTGGAATTTTTATCATCAAGTAGTTTGTCGATTAAATAGGAATAACCCAGGTTTACCTGAAGCGGGTAGACCAAATTGAATTGTTTGTAAAAGTCGTATGGCCCAAAATCATCAATCTTGATCGCAGCAGAATAGATATGTGCACGATCTTTAATCCACTTGCCGTCGACGCTAAAAAATTCCAACGTTTTCTGATCTGGCTGACCGGTTGATTGTTTGGTGCCTATATACCAGTTAAGTACCAGTCGATTACCAGGCTCGGGGTTCCAAATCGTCTTGCTTTTTAGTAGCCAGAGGTCATCGGCTTTCAACCCGTCCGAAAATAAAGCATTCTGGTTAGTTTCGTTCGAGAAGTATAAATGGGCATCCGTCGCTTCTTTATGACTGCTACCGGTAATGCCAATATTGAAAGCGAAGGGTGCATCTTCCTTCATGTCGATATCCCAATCGTAAAACCAGGTGGCTGGCGTCGGGTCGTAGGTGTAATAAAACTCAAGTGCAGCAGTTTGCCGATTATCTAACACAGCGAACGGATCATCATCTTGGTTGCGCGGCGACAACCCAGGCGTTAACACGGTACCCGAAGTAACAGGGTCGATTTTTGGATTTTCTTCGATCAAATTGTCTCGATAAAACACCCGCGGATAGAACATGTGAGGCTCACGGTGAAACATCACGCCAGCCTCAAAAACCCGTTTATTACCCAACTCGGAATAGGGCAACTCGGTGTCGAATTCACGTACGGGGGCGCCGCCATCGGCAACCAATCCAGCATATTCCAGAGCCACATAGCCACGTCCACCCACTGCATCGAACTTGAGTTTCGCCTTGGCACCCAGCGTGTCTTTAAAATTTATTTTATCATAAATAATATTGCCATCCTGCAGGCGATCATATCTGTCATCAATTTTTTCGGTGCTTGCGATTATGCCGCCCCACTCTAGCTCCATGTTTTTGGGCAGCCCTTGCTTGCCATAAAGTGTGGCCTGCCTTGATTGGCGCACAGTTGCTTCGGTGTTTGAAGATGACTCTTCACGTTGGGCAATATCCTCGGCGAACATAAAGGTATATTTATCACCTAGACCAAACCGATATTTGAAAATGGCTTTCGGATTTGCACCCCAGTATACCTCTGGTCCGGCGACCACTTTGAGACCGTCCATCGCTCCCTTGCCAACGTACTCGAATCCGTAGGGTGCTTTGGCATTCCAAATATCCTGGCCTGCCATGTCAGTGGTCTCTCTCAACAGACCGTAGGTATCGCCCTCATCACCCCAATGGTAACGCGGGGTGTGGTAAAAGAATTCCAGGTCAAAATCGTTGTCTTCGTAAAAAGCCTTAAAATCATAGATTTCGACGCGCTCGTTATCATCTATCGAAGTAGTCTTGCGGACGGTTCTGAATTCACCATCCTCAAATTCTTCAATGGTGATTTGTTCGCCTCTATCACCATAGCGAAATTCGAAATTACTATCAGCAACGTTAGCGAGCAGATTCACGGTGAAATCACCCTTGATCCGATTAGTTGGCTGAAAGGCGAAGTCAAAGTTGGCCATCTGCCCATCGGCGAAACTTAAACCATTCTCGCCATCTTCGGTAAGCTCAGAATCGAACCCCTGAATGAAATACTCACCTTTGAAACTACCACCAATCAAGCGAAATTTATCATTCTCTTTCTTCGCTTCGCGCAACGCACGTACATCGTTCTTCAGCGAGTAGAGCTCCATGTCGACATTGTTTATAGCTTGATTGATGGTGCTGTTACCCGCTGAATAAGGGTCGACCCGCCAGACTTCCGCGAGCACTTCATAAGCCATCCGAGGCTCGGCGACATAGACCCCCTGTTCATTGATATCGCCCAAGCGCGTAATGCCAAACCATTCTTCATTCATGTTGTTCTGACCTTCAACATGATCGAACTTATAACCACCATTAGCCCATGATGCTGTCCGGTCCTGAATATCAAGGTTTTCGGTTTGCTTGTATTTCCACCACTCGTCACGCCATTCGAATACAAACCCGCCAATGGCGTTGCCTTCTTCACCGTTACCATAGCTTTTTCGGTAGATTTCATGCCATTGGCCTCGCAAATAATTAGCCTGCGCTGCCTGATCTTCAGCAAAATCTCTCGCGTTGAAGGCATCACTGCCGAATTCCATGAACACAACTGGAAGGTCAAGACCATCTTTGACATCACGCCACATCGAGACATTATCCTCCGCATTCTCGAAGCTGATTCCGCGATAGGCATTGACACCAAGCACATCCATTTCCGGGGAGTATTCGGCTATCAGGTCTAGATATTGGATGTCGCCGTTGACGATGGTGAACAAGTGATCGGGGGCAATTTGCTTACCTTCACGAATGGTTTCACCAAAAAGACTATACAGAAATTTAGCTTTCTCGCGAAACTGTTCGCCAACCGGTAAATTCTCGATCTCAAAGCTCGCCCAAGAAAGGCCGTAATTACTCTCGTTACCCAAAGCAAACATCAAGACGCCGGGCACTTCCTTATACTGCTTAACAATTTCCATTACCTGAGCTTTGAGAACTTCTCGAGTACGCGGGTTAGAGTAATCGGTGAATTGCACATAAGTGCCATCAATAGTGGTGCCGTAACGGCCCATCAAAGGATTGATGACCGACATTATGTCGTGTTTTTCGTAGATATAGCTCACCCATTTTGGGGGAATAATCGTGAAGGACCGATTTGCGGTGATGCCCGCTGCAGCCATTAGCCCAAAGTCATGATCGAGGACGTTTTTGATGTGTTCTTCTGACTGATCCCAAAGGTTGTATGAGTAATTCGCACCTCTAGGCGTGTAACCCCAGACGACACCCTTGACATAAAAGTCTTCGCCATTGCGCTGCAATTTCCAGCCCTTAGCGTCTTTATAAGTGGTTATTTTGTCGACTGCTGCCTGCGCGTAGGATGGGGATCCTGTCAATGCAACCAGAGTCATCACTCCGATCATCCAGCACTTGTATGCGGCCCAATTTAGCTTAGCCATAGCGACCCTCCTCGAGATGTTAATTTGGTTTGACCAAACAAGCATTTTCGACGCAGACGCACGATTGACTCAGGGAGAGTAAACCTGGGTTGGTAACCACGGTTTACCGATGATGTGTCCGCCTCGGCTTGGTTTAGCCTGCCGGCAATCATGGTTGCCAGCTTTTTTATATTCTTGATTTAGCTTAATGCTATATAGCAGTCTGCCCAAGTAACCATTTGTTGTCAACCGATTAAACCTTCAAATGCAAAAGCCCGAACCGTAAATCGCAGACCAGTACGGGCGTGATCAAAACCCAATTCGAAATACGCCCTCTTTCACAGCTCTATAGCACTAGGCTTACTCGATTAAAACGCGCAGTGTCTGCAGCGCATTCGCAGGAATCATAACTTCGGCAACCTGAGACCCTATCTGCAACTCAAACGGGATCGGTGCTTTGGTCGTGTTCAGCACCTGCACACTCACCAAACCGGCCTCATTGATAGACGCGCTGGCATGCAGCGCATCCGCTGCCAAAGCCTTGGTTGTCGTTTCCGTCTGCAACGCGCGATCGCCTGGGCGAATAGTCTGACTAAATTGTGCCAAAATATAAAAAATCGGCGTGTAGTAAATTTGTTGCGACGCGGTATTGATCATAATCGGCGCACCGCAAAAATTACCGACATGATTCGGTCCACCGCGATGATCCAAGACAATATTCCAGTCTATCCAACCGGAAAGCCAATGATTTAGGCTAACAATAATGTTGCGGGCATAGCGATGCACGGGTGTATAAATCGGGTGGTCGGCGGCATTCACCCCGTCCCAAGTCACGCTGTAAGCCCAATCACTGGCGTTATCATTCCACCAAAAATCATCATTCTGAAACCATCCTGACTCCTGATAACCGATTGGGTCAAGAACACCGTCAGGCGCTTCTTTTCCGAGGTCATCAATGCATCCTTCGGTATGAATAATCGAAAGCTCTGGGTATTTCTTATGTACCGCATCAAAGGTTTCTTCGTAGACCTTGAACGTACTCTCATACCAATGCACGGCGGCACCACTCACATACTTTGCCGTGTCCGGATCAGCGTAAATGACATCAGCCCAGTGCCGCAGGTGATCACGACTGTGATCGAGCATCAACAAAGACAAGTCGGCATAACCACGTTGCTCTAAGGTTGGCCCCAGGTGATCGCGAATGAAATCACGCTGCGACTCAGCGCTAAAATGCATGCTTTCCCACTGACCACTGTTGCCGAGCGGCTCATTGATCGGGGTCAAGCCCCACAAATCAACCCCTTCTGACTGATAAGCTTGCAGGTACTTAACGATATAATCAGCGAAGGTGTTTTGGTGCTCTGGTTTGAGCGAACCTCCGGTGCCAGAATAGTTATTCTCAGCGGTCCCTTTTTGATACCAATCTTCAATGTCTTTCATCCAGGGGGGTGCGGTCCAGGCTGAGGCGATGATTCTTAGATCTTTGTCGGCCTGATTTTGCTTGATGTCGAGCGCCTGTTTAATCATAGGCAATAGATCGAAACCTTCATCGACGATACCGGGATAGTCGGCTTTACTGAAACCTTGTTTGTCTGATGAAATACTGAAATGTTGCAGATCTAAATCATCAGCTACCTCAGCGTAAGAAGTCTTACCGCGCACTGAAAAGTCAGTGGAACCGATGGGTGTTCGTGCAAATGAAAAATTAGCACCTTGTTCAGCATAAATTCGGTCCATCACTTCAGCTCTCGCCGCCGGATCAAGATGGGCCAAAACGAACGCAGACGATTCGGTAAATGAGCTGCCAATTCCAAGCAACGTCTGCTTAACCGATTCTGGGTCAAGCCGAATGACATTGGCAGCCTTGGGTTCGCCAACCTGAAACTTAACATTGGGGTGCTGCTGCAACTTATCGCCTGATTCGGAAGTAACGATCACCTCCGACGAAGCGGTTAACTGATAGTTGATGTTGACGGATAGATTCATGCTGCTCTCAACCTTAAACGCCCACGTCAGCGATACTAGGATGGCGATGATTAAGCATGGATTGGCATGCAATTGAAAAAACATCGGTTGCAGAATCGTGAAGCCACTTGCCCGCTTCAAAACGGGCTTTAAGCAAAAAATTCGCAATCACGCCATAAACGATCCGATCAACCGTCTTCTCAGTTCTAAAATCAGGCGGAGGGTGCTGCGGCATTCGCCGCACCGCGGCGTTGCTCAAGCTCAACTCGAATTTCATGCGCACGCGCCTCGGTAATCGGAAACGCGGCAATCGCCCAAATTGCTAGCAAGGAAGTGACAATCGGAACGACCACATCAAATAAACGCATCATGAAGATGGTGTGCTCTGATTGGTTGCCTTCCAAAGCAACATCAAACCCAGTTGCATTCAACAGGAAGCCGCCACCCGCGAGGGCGAGCGCCATACCCAATTTGACCACCCACCAATATATGGAACCAAACATGCCTTCACGGCGCTCATTGGTTTGCAGCTCGTCATAATCACAAACATCGGCGATCATCGACCCCATCAGAGTAAACAATCCACCCAGACCGAAGGCCATCAAGGGTGCCGGCAACAACAACAACATAGGGTTTTCTGGGTCATAGCAAAACCATTTGAGCGCATAGCCGACGATCGATACACCAATCGCGATGAAAAACGCTTTGCGTTTACCATAGCGAGTGGAAAGCCAAGTGACGAGACCAATGACAATAAATGAAGACACAGCGCCCACGGTTCCAGACCACCCCGCGTATTCTGCACCTAGTTCAGTATTGCCGCCGAAAACGTAATAAATGATGACGTAAAACTGGAAAGAAGAAATCAGCATAAAACCGTTGAATATCAAAAAGGTCGCCGCGCAGAGTTTCAAAAAGGGGCTGACTTTAAGCGTCATCGCAAAGCCTTTGAAAAACTCATTCATGTTTTTCTTGACCGCAAACCAGATTGACCGCTTGATTTGCTTTTCCGCGATTTGTGCTTTGGTTAGCTCAGGATGCTTAAACCGTTCGCGCAGAAAAATCGCGGGCAAAACACCGATGGCAATCGCCAACGCACCAATCGCAACCGCCAGATAAGAAGCCCCGTCGACCATGCCGTCAAACATTGACGCTTGCATGATGAGCAAGAACCAGGGAGCTACAATGTAAGCCAACTGTCCCATGAAGTTTTGCACGCCCATCAAACGTGTGCGTTCGTGATAATCAGGCGTTAGCTCATAACCCAGCGCCACCCAAGGGGTTGCAAAAATGGTGTAGCCAAGATAAAAAATGAACGAACCGATCAAGAAATACCAAAAATAGAAATTTTCTGACTTACCTTCTGGCAGTTGCCATAGCAAGGCAAAAATAACGCCGGATAGGATAGCTCCGACGAAAATATAAGGCCGCCTGCGGCCCCAACGCGAGCGCGTATTATCAGAAATATAACCCATAAACGGGTCAGTGATCGCGTCCGTCAACCTCGGCAGAGCACCGAGCAAACCGACCAACGCTGGATTCATACCAAGACCAAGATTAAGGACAATGGCCATGCCACCTATTGCCGCCGCAAGCAGATTATTAACAAACGCCCCTAGCCCGTAAATCAGCTTGTGGGCGAGCGAAATTCGATCTTCTGGCGCGGTTTCATAGTGCTTGGTAGCCGCGGCTTGACCGTCCAGCGCTCGCGACATGGAGACGCTTGAATTATCATCGTTTGAATTAGTTGACAAAAGGTCTCCTCCGACCACTATTGGGCGCGCGACACACTACTACGGGCAGAACTGAGAAGGCTTCTAAACATAGACTCAGACTAACCTTCCAGCACTGCCCTCTATCATTTCTCACAGCAATAGACTTCCTACTTAATCTCGATTGAGACGTTGTCTACGAAGTACTCTGCTACGCAAGTTCCGGTTCCGCCACAAACAGCCGCTAGCTCGAATGTAAATCCTGTCACACCCGCCCCAAGAACAAGAGAATAGGTGTAGTTAGTCCAAGCACCAACAGGAGTGAACGGGGCACCACTATTGGCCTGTTTTACTCCACAAACATTCGCTGCCGTCTCGCATATTAGCTTCGAAAACATGATTCCTTCGCCAGAATTACCGCGGTAGTCGAAACTAACCTCCACCTCATCACCTTGGGCAAACACTCCCAGACCATCGTAGAGACGTTCTTGTTTCAAAACGTTGTTAACCCCACCGGCGCTGGCAGGTATAAATAGGCGAGCAACGTTCGATGCCGTAGTTGGATCGACAACCACAGTTTGAGTTGTACCCGCACTAGGATACGACGCCCAACCATCAAGGTCGCCAGTCTCTAAGTCACCATTGATCGCTAGCTCA
>RCNB010002391.1_pt1 | contig 11539 bp, 13 predicted proteins | sample 2041321 | NCBI WGS metagenome assembly RCNB01 (sample SAMN09708232, study PRJNA481090) | Marine sediment metagenome, whole genome shotgun sequencing project.
CCGCCTGACAGCAGATGAGCTTGGTGATCAAGTTGGGATATCCCGCTCGTCGGCGCAACGGCGAATGAAACGCTTTAGAGATGAAGGCATTATCGAAGCGGACATTTTTGTATTGTCAGAAAAAGCGGCTGGGAACCCTATGACATTCATTGTCGAGGTCGAACTGGAGCGCGAGAGAAATGACCTGCTTGATGAATTCCGCTGTTCTATGTTGACACTCGACGATGTTCAGCAATGCTACTATGTCACGGGACACACTGATTTTATCTTGATTGTTACGTCAGCTGATATGGCGCCGCACGAGGAGTTCAGTCGCAAAGTCTTTGCTGACAGTGCCAATTTTCGCAGGTTCCACTCCAACGTTGTTGTTAATCGCGTGAAAATAGGGCTCCAAATGCCTCTTTGAATGGGACCCCAACAGTTTTACTGTGCACTTTTGGGCTCCGACCCGACATGCGAGTCTTTGGCTCGGTTTATGGGTCCAAACGACAGGAGCTTGTTACTCTTTCACTCGAAAAGGAATTGCCATGACAACTTCGCCTTTCTCTGTCTGTGTCTATTGTGGGTCGCGGGCAGGCCTGCTCCCCGCTTATGTCGAGGCTGCCGAAAAAGTAGGCACTGCGCTCGCAACACATGGTTGGCGCCTGGTCTACGGCGCAGGTGATGTTGGGTTGATGGGCACTGTCGCGCGCGCGGCGCAAGATGCCGGTGGGAACACTTTTGGCGTAATACCGGCCCACCTGGTCGCCTGGGAAGTCGGTAAGACCGATCTGACCCGATATGTCGTCACCGAGACCATGCACGAGCGTAAGAAGGTCATGTTTATGAACGCCGACGCTATTGTTGTGCTGCCCGGCGGCGCGGGATCGCTGGACGAGCTTTTTGAGGTCCTGACCTGGCGCCAGTTGGGCCTGCACGACAAGCCGATCTTCCTGCTCAACACCGAAGGATACTGGAACCCGCTGCTGGCCCTCATATCACACGTCGTTGATCAGGGTTTCGCAGATGCCTCGCTGGCAGAGTTTGTGTCAGTTGTGTCAACCCCAGCCGACCTTGCAGACGCCCTGCGCGCGGTTCTGCCCTGAGACCATGCGCTGATCGAATAGATCGCCAGCGCCAGCCAGATCATCGGGAACGCCAGCGCGTGCCAGCGGCCAAATGGTTCGCCAAAAATCATGACCGCGCAGAGGAATTGCAGCGTCGGGTTCAGGTAGTGCAAAAGCCCCACCGTCGACATCGCAATGCGTTTCGCTGCAAAGCTGAAAAACAAAAGCGGCAAGGCTGTGATCGGCCCGGAGAAAATCAGCAAAAGGTTGTCATGCCAGGTATTGCCAAACCCACCCTGCCCGCCTGATTGCGCCAGTAGGATCACGAAAATTGCCATGGGCGCTACAATCAGGATTTCGCATGTCACCGACACCACCGGGCCGATCTCGAGGCCTTTTTTGATGCTGCCATACAAGGCAAAGGTCACTGCCAGCGTGATTGAGATCCATGGTACCACACCCAGCCCGAATGTCAGCGTTGTGACCGCAACAGCGGCCAATCCCACGGCCAACCACTGGGCGCGGTCCAATTGCTCTGCAAACCAGAACCGACCTATGACCACCGCGACCAGAGGATAGATGAAATACCCCAAAGAGGTCTCGGTCGTCCGACTAACATGAACGGCATAAATGAACAGGAACCAATTCACCCAGATCATCGCGGCCGCCACAACAATCAGCGCCAGATTGCGCCGTGTTGACAGGGCCACCCGGATTTCATCCAGTCGGGATTGCGCAGCCAGAACACCCACAAAGAAAACCAGCGACCACCAGACCCGGTGCGACATCACCTCGAGGGGCGGAATATGTGAGAGCTCTTTGTAATAGATCGGCGACAGACCCCAGACGGTACATGCCGCAATCATCGCGAGAACGCCTTTGTTACTCTCGGTCATGCGCTCTCCCTAAACCGAGGCCAGCGGTGACATGGAGGATAGGTGTGGTCAACCCTCTGCCGGCAATGCCACCACCTAGAGGTTCAACTGGTAAGGGTGAAAGGCGCTGTATAAGGCATCAATATTGAGAACCAAAGACATGAGCCGGACCCGTTCTATTGCCAAATAATTCAGTGAACCAGCCGCCAAACGGTGCCGACACGCTATATCTGGCCAGCCGTGCACGCGAGGCGGCGTTGCGCGAAATCCTCGCAAGCACTAACCAGTCGCGTGCGAATGAGGCGCCGGTCTTTGATAAGATCCTCGGTCATGCCCGACCGTTGTGCGACGCGCCTTTTGCCGCTCTAGTCATGGCCGAGCCGGGCGATGCGCACCAAAGAATGGTTCCACATCATGGCGCCAAGGACAGCACCGTTGAGATTTACCGCACAGGCGGAGTCCCGATGGATCCCGAGCGCTCTTTTGCCGCGCGGGCAATCTTTGGCCGATACGTCGTTCACCTGCCCGACATGTCCGATACTGACGAATATCGGAATGGCATTTCAAATGTAACCTCGCTTGTTGAGGAGCAGGGCATCCGAACCAACCTCTTTGTTCCTCTGATCACGCCGGGCGGGGGTATAGGGTGTTTCATCCTGTTCCGTCACGAAGTCCGGCCATTTGATGAAAGCCAGATAGAACTGGTCAAAATCTTTGCAGAACAAGCAGTGATTGCCATCAAAAAAGTGCGTCAATTTAAAGCGCTCGAAGGCCGAACGGCAGAAGTTGAAGCCCTCAACAAGGATCTGGAGGACCGCGTCGCCACGCAGGTGGATCAGTTGGAACGTATGGGCCGTCTCAAACGGTTTTTGTCGCCACAGGTTGCGGATGCCGTAATCTCATCCGGCGATACAGCGCTGCTCGGCAGCCATCGGGCGAAGATCGCTACTTTGTTTTGCGATATCCGGGGCTTTACCGCGTTCTGCGAACGGGCTGAGCCGGAGGAGACCATCGAGGTGCTGCAAACCTATCATCAGGCAATGGGCGTGCTGATCGCAGAATTTGGGGCGGGCGTCGATCACCGCGCGGGTGACGGGATCATGGTGATCTTTAACGACCCCCTGCCCTGCGACGACCCCACCGGTGATGCGCTGCGAATGGCCTTTGCAATGCGCGACCGAATGGCAGAGCTTAGCCGCGACTGGCGCAGGATGGGTCACAAGCTGGGTTTTGGGGTCGGAATTTCGTTGGGATACGCCACCGTCGGCATGGTGGGATCCGAAGGGCGCTATGACTACACGGCATCTGGTACGGCGGTCAATTTGGCAGCGCGGCTGTGTGATCACGCGGCAGACGGTGAAATCCTACTCAGCCCGCGCGCCTATATGGCAGTTGAGGGTGCGGTGGATGCAGAGCGGGTTGGTGAGATGGAGTTCAAGGGTATCCACGCAGCCACCGAAGTGTTCCGTGCGGTCGCGTTGAAGACCAGCAGCGCATAAAACTCTGCTGCCAGTGCCCGATTTGGTTCACGACCATGCGACGATAGCAGCCCGATGAAAGAGACATCGGAGCGGAACTTATCAAACAGGGGCTTGCGGTCGACTGGCCCCTGCTTTCCGGTGGGAAATACCACCATTTGGAGGCCCGCCGCAGTCGCTACAAATTGCGCAGACCCCCGTACGACGGCAAGGCCATGCCTTTGCGCAAAGCCTGAACGCGAGACCACCTTTGGCATACAGTCCAAACCTGGTGCGCCGCAGAATCGACTTGGGTCGTCCTGCGCCGATTTCGCAAACGTCTCAAACAGGCTAGCCGGTTTAGGCGCTCTGTGTTTGAGCCCAAGCCCAACCGTCGCGACAGCATTAAGGTTTGCAAATCTGCGACCAATGCATTGACCCGGCGGCGCGGAAACTCGTAACATTACAAAAACTGGGATTGGAGAGACCAATGAACATATCAAAACTGACAGGCGTTGTTGGTGTTTTAGCTCTGGCGGCTGCGTTGACGATGGGGTCCGTTTCGTCGGCCTATGCAGACAAAAAGACCAAGAACACTGTAACGGGTGCTGCGATCGGGCTTGGTGTCGGTGCGTTGCTCGGAAACGGGACAACTGCCGTCGTCGGTGCTGTCTTGGGCGGCATTGTCGGATCAGAGGTCAAGAAATAGTTGTTAAATCGCACGTTTGCAGCTGATACGTTGTAACTTGGAGGAGAGATAACCTTGTTTGAACTAAGAATTCGTTTGGGCGCGTTTGCTACGGTGTTGGCTTTCGCGAACCCGCTCTACGCGGACGACGCCGCAGAGAAGATGGTCGATGAAGCTCTTCCTCATATGTATCACACCTGCGCCAGTGTCGTTGAAGAATCCGACGGTGACGACGAATATGTGTTGGTTATTGTGGGGAAAATTACCGCACTGTCGCTTTACAATCGCGAGATCGACATTGCGCAATACGCGACTTCAGACGCACAAAAAGAACAATTGCGTGAGACATTTCTGGCAACGGTAACGGCCGGGTGCGGCGCAGATGAAGACGCGCTGCTTGCCGGCGTCATCGATGATGCGGTTAAAACTACTTTAGGTCTTTGATCCGGACGTTTTTTTGCGACGTCGATCAATTTGGACATCAGCCCAAGGTCGACCAGCACGTCTAATGGACATGGCCAATTAACAAAGCCCCGCAGATGGTGGTGCGGGGCTTTGAGGATCATATTGGTCTGTGGATTACATCCGCGAGGCGACGTTTTCCCAGTTGACCAGATTGGCTAAGAAGTTGCTCAGGTAGACCGGGCGTTTATTGCGAAAATCGATGTAATAAGAGTGTTCCCACACATCACAGCCCAGCAGCGCCGTCTGACCAAAGCACAGTGGGTTCACGCCGTTTTCGGTCTTGGTCACTTTCAGCCCGCCGTCGGTGTCTTTGACCAGCCAGCACCAGCCTGATCCGAACTGACCGGCACCAGCAGCCGAGAATTGGGTTTTGAATTCATCAACGGACCCAAAGCTGTCCTTAATCGCAGTTTCCAGCTCAGACGGCATTGCGCCAGAATTCGGGCCCATCATTTCCCAGAACTGGTTGTGGTTCCACAATTGCGAGATATTGTTGAAAATACCATTTTGCGCCACTGCGCTGGCGTCATAGGTGCCGGTTATGATCTCTTCGAGAGTTTTGCCATCCCATTCTGTGCCGGCAATAGCCGCGTTGCCATTTGTGACATAGGCATTGTGGTGCAGGTCGTGGTGGAATTCCAGCGTTTCGGCAGACATACCGGCAGCGGCCAGAGCGTCGTGGGCATAAGGAAGATCAGGAAGTTCAAAAGCCATTGTCGGGCCCCCTTGATAAATTGCATTTAGCTCTAGGTGACATGTCGGGCGAAAAACTTCAACGTCAAGGCGTAGTGTTAGTCAACATTCATTTGGTGCGGACCTTGCATGTCCCTTTTCCTGTAGACCGATTTCCTGGCCACTTCGCAGGCGCTGTACGCACCGTGACTTTATTGGTCTTTTTGTCGAGAATTGCTTCGCTGTTCATATGCCCTATCAGTTGATTGCCAGCGTCCCGAATATCGCGCAGAGTCCAACGAAATTTCAGTGTCTGATCTGTGTTCTTGGTCACTTTGGCAATCATCGGATCCTGCTCATAGTGAACGATGAAACCGTCGATCACAATTACTTGCCCGTTCTGATCAATGCTGATTCCCATCTTCTCCGCTATATTGCCTTTGCTCCTGCCTTTCGCTGTTAGATCACATTCATAAAAAAACGGAGCAGCCGAAACAGAGGTCATGGAGAACACCAACGCGGCGGTGGCGAATAGCATGCGTGAAATCATAAGAAATAATACCTTTTAAGTTGCTTTGAAAAACAACCTAATTGTTGAATAAGTTCAAGAGCAAATCAAGGGATTTGTTGCTAAATCACGTCACTGTGGCGTTCGTCAGCCTATTTTAGATAACCTACTTCGCTGCCTTGTGCTGCCGCGACCTTAAGAACGCCAAAGACATACTCCGCGACCGAGCGGAAGCAAATGATCTGGAACGTTTCTGCGTCCCGCATCCAGAATGCCGCAGGCACTTGTGCCATGCGTGTGCGCCGGAACATGCCGGGTTCGAACGCCTCAGGAGAAAGGTCAACCGGACAGAGCTTTGCCATCACTTCGCGCGCGTTTGGTCCACTGACCTGAAACACCGCCCTTGCGTCGGACACGTTAACCGCCAGCGCATGGGTTTTGGACAGCGCTGTTTGAATTTTCGTCAGGTTCGCTGTGACCGCGTCGTAGGCGCACATCACCAGCAGTTCGTCTGGTGACATCCAGGCGATTCCGCGCTCTTCAATACAGGTGCATCCCCCCTGTGCTGGCATCTTGCCGCCCGCAACGCTGGTGGCTGCCGACTTGACCTTGGACAAAGACAAATCGCCACGCAGTGTAATCATGCCGTGCAGACCCATTTCACGAACTTCGGCGATGCCGCTGTAAGAAGCGTGATCCAAGGCACTGACTGAATTAGACATTTTGCTTTTCCCCTTCTCTATCAAAGAACACCGGATCAACGATTTTTGCCTGCACGACCGAGCCGTCAACCCTTGGAAAATCGAGCACTTCACCCATGCGGTCCGGCCCGTGATGGACCAAGCCCATGGCGATGCCCCGCTCTAGCGTTGGTGAATGATAGGTCGAGGTGACGCGGCCAATTGTGTTGCGCTGGCCATTGGCGTTTGATCCCTCGCCCACTGCATAAGCCCCGTCGGGCAGGACCGTCCCATCCACGGTTTCCAGCCCCACCAGCTTCCAGCGCTCCGGATCGGCCATGTGACTGCGCGCCTGCGCTCGCTTGCCAAGGTAGTCCTCTTTCTTCTTGGAAATAGCCCAGTTAAGTCCAAGGTCCTGCGGGATCACAGTGCCGTCCGTCTCATCACCGATCATGATGAAGCCTTTTTCGGCCCGCATGATATGCAGCGCTTCGGTGCCATAAGGCATGACGTTGAATTCGGCCCCTGCCTCTAGCAGAGCATCCCAGAACGCGCGGCCTTGGGATGTCGGCACCGCAATCTCAAAACTGAGTTCCCCCGAAAATGAAATTCGATAAACGCGCGCATCAAACGCGCCGATTTTGCCGTCGGCCCAGCCCATAAAAGACAAGGCTTCAGCGCTCAGGTCCATACCGCCCAGTTTTTCCAGCACGTTCCGGGCATTGGGTCCAACAACTGCAACCTGCGCGTATTGCTCGGTTACGTTCGCAGTGTACACCTTCCAGTCCCACCATTCGGTTTGCAGCCATTCTTCCATATGGCCGTGAATGCTCTCTGCCCCGCCGGTGGTGGTGTGACACAGGAAAGTGTCTTCATCAATCCGCGCAACAACGCCGTCATCGATCAGAAACCCGTTTTCCGAACACATCAGACCATAGCGGCATCTGCCGGGTTTCAGGGTCGACATCATGTTGGTGTACATCATGTCGAGGAATTTTCCCGCATCCGGACCTTTGACAATGATTTTGCCAAGAGTCGATGCATCCAGCAAGCCAAGGCTGTCGCGGGTTTGTCTGACCTCGCGCATCACCGCGTCATGCACGCTTTCTGCGCTGCGCAGATAAGCGTAAGGGCGACGCCATGCGCCAACAGGCTCCCAATCGGCACCGTTTTTGTCGTGCCACTCGAACATCGGGGTCTTGCGCAGTGGCTGAAACACGTCGCCACGGGCCTCGCCGGCAATCGAGCCCATTGAGATCGGAGTATAAGGCGGACGGAATGTTGTGGTGCCCACTGCGGGTATTTCAGCGTTCAACGCATTAGCAAGAGTCGCCAGCCCATTGATATTACTAAGCTTACCTTGATCCGTTGCCATACCAAGCGTGGTATAGCGTTTGGCATGCTCCACACTTTCAAAGCCTTCCTGCGCCGCCAGTTGGACGTCACTGACCTTTACGTCATTCTGAAAGTCGAGCCACATTTTGGTACGCAACTTGATCCCGGCGCCTTGCGGCATCAACCAGACCGGCGCCAATGGCGCATAATCCGGTCCGTCCGCATTGGGGGCTGCTGCCGATTTTGGTTTGAATCCAAGTGCAATGGCCGCCTTTTTGCCCGCAGCATGGGCATCACTGATTGTTGTTGTCAGATGGTGCGCGCCATTGGCGGCTCCTGCCGCGATAACAAACGCCCGCCCGTCTGCGCCGGTTGGCGGGTTATGCACATCAGGTCGAAAATGCGCCTGATTGGTATCCCAGATCAATTTTCCGCCGCAATGGGACCAAAGATGCACAACCGGCGACCAGCCCCCCGACATGGCAACGGCTTCGCATGGAATCTCTTCCAAAACAGCGCCTTCTCCGGCCTGAGAGCAGATCGAGACACCTGTCACACGTTTGCCGCCCTGAACTGATGCAACCGCGTGTCCCGTCAGGACGCGCAACCCAAGGGCACGGGCCTCCTGAACAACAGCACTTTCGGGCGACGGGGCCCGGGCATCAATGATTGCAGGTACGTCGAGGCCCAGTTTCTTAAGGGCAATTGCTGTCAGGTATGCATCGTCATTATTGGTCACAACCAAAGTGCGATCGCCAACAGAAACGCCATAGTTAATGGCATAATCGCGTACGGCAGACGCAAGCAATACGCCGGGGATATCATTACCCGCAAAAGACAAAGGCCGCTCAATTGCCCCTGTTGCCGTGATGACCTGACCCGCGCGAATGCGCCACAAGCGATGACGCGGGCCGGGTGCTTGGGGAGCGTGATCCCGAAGCTGTTCGTACCCCAGAACGTAGCCATGATCATAAACCCCTGCCCCCATGCACCGGGTACGGATTGTTACATTTGGCATATTTACGAGATCAGACGCGATTTTCTCCACGTACTTATCCACAGGAAATTTGTTAACCTTTCCGCCGTCAACGGGCGCACGCCCTCCCAGATGGGCGGTCTGCTCAAGCAGCAGCACCTTTGCGCCGGACTGGCCTGCCGCATACGCTGCTTGTAGCCCCGCAATGCCGCCTCCGATAACCAGAACATCTGTGAAAGCATAGAAATGCTCGTAGGTATCAACATCGCGGTCTTTGGGGGCTTTGCCCAAACCCGCCGATTGGCGAATAATGGGTTCATATACATGTTTCCAAAAAGCCCGCGGATACATGAACATCTTGTAGTAGAAACCCGCCGGCAGGAAGCGGCTGAGATGTGTATTTACCGCGCCTATATCATAGTTGAGGCTGGGCCAATGGTTCTGGCTTGCCGCGGTCAGCCCATCAAACAGCTCTGTCGTTGTCACCCGTTGGTTGGGTTCAAATGTGCCGCCTTCGCCCATATTGACCAGACCGTTTGGTTCCTCGGCGCCGCTGGCCACCACGCCGCGTGGGCGATGGTATTTGAACGAACGGCCTACCAGCATCTGGTCATTGGCAAGCAAAGCCGACGCGAGCGTGTCGCCCTCAAACCCGCGCATCCGATTGCCGTTGAAGCTAAACGTAATCGCTTTGGCGTCGTTGATCAGACGGCCTTTGGTGGCAAGACGGGTGCTCATGATGCAGACTCCGTGCACGATGCGGGTGTTGGGTTTTGAAGAGTTTTTAACGGACGAAGGATCACGCGAATGTCCTCCATGACCAGCCGGGGCGCTTGGCCGAGATAATGTCGCAGAGCGGTTTTGGTGGCTCCAGCGTTTGCGCACCATAAGTGCCAAACACCTCAAGCGTCATTGTGCAGCGCGCTGCATGAAACCACTTGCCGCAGCCATTTACATGCCGCCAGCGTTCGAAATGCACGCCTTTGGGGTTTTCACGCATGAACAGATAGCCCTCAAAGTCTTCATCCGACGCTCCGGGTCCATATCGTTTTAGATGTGCTTCGCCGCCGCCATGAAATTCGGTTTCTTCGCCAGTGATGGCACAGCAGGGGCAGGTCAGGATCAGCATGAGACACCTCGGACAGCAAAAGGCAGCCGCCCCCGCGTGGGGCGACTGCAATCAGTTGATAGGTTGTGAGTGGTCAGGTTTGGCCCTGACTTTGGGGTGGGTTTATTCGGTCGCCGTAGTTGTAGCAGGCGTGGTTCCTGCGTCATCTGTGGCCGCTGGTGCCACGGCGCCTTCGGTTGCCCCATCTGTTGCGGGACCCGAATTATTGCCAATGGCCGCGAGGCCGACAATAAATAGGACGATGACGATAAGGGCGATAAACAGGCCTCTTGAACTGGACCCGCCGGGTTGTGAGCTCGGAGTAGTATAGTCGGACATGATGTCGTCTCCTCTCTTTGAGACTCCATCAAAACAGGATTTTTGAGGCACTCAACATCCGAGCAGACCTGCGGTTGTTTTCGGCCATCCGTGGCCTGAATCGCAGGTTGGCTTGAGCCAAAGCTCGCTGGTTTTTCAACTTGCTGGCGGAATCCTGGTGTCATGCCCCTACCCTTTCGCAGGCAGGCTTGCAGCATTGGCAAGCGATAATTGGGTCAGTGTGGCGCGCGCATCGTCGTCCGCAAAGGCGGCTTCGTCCACTTCGACCATGCCGCCCATCGGGCGGACGGTGAACGACAGCGGTTCTACGCCGGCAAGCGCCAGTGCCTCACGGGTTTTTCCGGGCCGAAACATCGCGCCATCCGCATGCACGCCGCAAATCATGTTGCCGTTCAAAAGAAAGCACAGGCGGCCAAACATCTTCTTTTGGCTCAGCCCCGGCATACCACCAAGGTCTGCGCGCATTGCTTCAGCCATGCCGTCGTCATAGGCCATTAGAGCGCAGCCTTCTCAAGGTTAAACTTGGGATAATGAGTACCAAAGTGGAGTGTTGCAGCGGCGTGAAACTGTTCAATTATTGACCAAGCCTCATTAACATCGCGCTCTAAGAATTCCATCAACTGTCCGAGCAAATTATTCAAACGCATTACCCGCGCGTCTGCCATTCTCCCAGCATTCCCTTCAAATTCCGCAGCAATCCTCGTTCCTTCGCCAATTTCAGTCTCTGATAAATTCTTTTCCGCAAAGACCCAGAACTCCGCTCTTTGTTCGTTATATTTGACCGAGCACGCGTCAATATTCATTAGCCGACGATCAATTAAGTGCACATTGTTCAGGAGTTCCGCACGCCCCGTACCAATTAGAAACGCGGTTTCATTCGGTGTTACAGCTTGAACAACTCTATCAGAGCCAACCAACTCCATTACTTTTGCCCAGGGTTCAAGTTCGCCACCTTCCGTATTATCCGCATTTTCAAACATTTCGTGAATTTGTCTTTGTAAGTTGGCTGCCGAATTATGGGCCTCTAGCAATTTGTGAAATGCTCCATAAGCTAGTTCAGCTCCGCGCTTTTTGTCAGCTTCCTCTTCTTGTTTCACTGAGTGTTTGTTAGCTAACCAAAGGGCAAAAAACGATCCCAACAATGATAGAGCGCCGCCTACGATCGCGGCGACTAAAGGAACCCAAATATCCTTGCTAGTCAGAATGTTGGGTTCAACGTCCATCAATGCGCCACCCCGGCTGCGACGCTTTCATCAATAAAGCGACCTTCCTGGAACCGCTCCAACCCAAATGCATCTGTCAGGGGCGAATGGCCTTTGGCGATCAGCTCAGCCATGCCCCAGCCAGAACCGGGAATGGCCTTGAAGCCGCCCGTGCCCCAGCCACAGTT
>RCNB010002392.1_pt1 | contig 11535 bp, 12 predicted proteins | sample 2041321 | NCBI WGS metagenome assembly RCNB01 (sample SAMN09708232, study PRJNA481090) | Marine sediment metagenome, whole genome shotgun sequencing project.
AACATCGTTAGCAATCCCCCGTATCAACAAGGAAATTGAATCAGCCAAACGCTCTAAAATCAAGTGGGGTTTTTCAACAGAATAGGCCCTTAGCTGCCCTTTGTGGTTGGCGCAGCGAATGGCGGCAACGAGCCCGAAGTGGGCCACATCTTGGTTCTGTCGATCCCTATCTTGAGCGGCCCAATACGTAGAGCTTCCTTGCGTGAATTCTCCTAGGCGAGTAATAATTGGATTCGCTGAGGGGGCATAAAATTTGGCCGAACTCCAACTTAATGCCGACAACTCGATCTTCTATTTGCACTACGCTCCCAAGCGAGACAGTGCACCCACTGTCGTTTTCGTCAACGCGCTGACTGGCTCTACCGATCACTGGGAAGCGACCGTCGCACCGATGCTGCGCGATCAAGGGTTCGGAACACTGAGTTACAATTTTCGGGGTCAGGAAAAGTCGACTTTCAGCTCGGGGTTGGAACTGACCAATTCCCTGATTGTAGACGACCTAGTTTGGCTCATAGAAGAGATCGAACCGAACCGTCCAGTTCTGACCGGTTTGTCAATCGGCGGGCTATACGCCGCACAGGCCTGGGCCAGGGGCACGACGGTCGAGGGTGTTGTCCTTCTCAACACGTTGCGTGAAATCAACCCGAGAATTGCCTGGATAAATGACGCACTGCCCCATTACGTGGCAACCGGTGGCGCGGCATTGTTTATGGGCCTGATGATGCCTTTGTTGACCAACCCCGATTTCGCAGCGGGTGTTCGTCCCAACTATCTGATGGGCCCCTACACGCCGCTTGAGACTGGTCACGGCCATGCGAATCTAATGCGCAATTCGGTCGACACTGATTGGAATTTCGACTGGGCATCGCTCAACTTACCCATGCTTTCGATAACCGGGCTACACGATCGGGTCTTTCGCGACGCGAACGTTATCGACCGTCTGTATGCGCTCCTGCCTGACGCGCGTAGGGAGGAATGGGACAACGCTGGACACTTGCTGCCGCTTGAGCGGCCCGAACGACTTGCCGAGAGTCTTGCACGGTTTTGTGCGGAGCTCGAATAGCGATGAATATTCCCGAACGCTGGGCTTACATTTCCGTTTTCGTTGGGGTTTGCGGGCACGCAAGTTCCGAGTTCTTTGCTAGACTGACCGGCATGGCCGGCCCGGAGGTTTCGGTTTGGCGGTACCTAATTGGCGCGGCCGGTCTTCTGCTCTGGTCCGTTATCCGCAAAGACACGCGCGATCTTTACACGCCCCTGCGCGAAGACTGGCCAACGCTCGTGCCCCTTTCGCTGCTTGGGGTTTCGCTGGCCTATCTCTTATTTCACTGGTCGCTGGACTTTGCGTCCGTGATTCAGGTTGCCACTCTGGTAACGACGATCCCGATTTTTGTCGGGTTGGCAAACCTCATCGTCAACCGCACAGCAATTTCAACCGTCAAGATTGTGACCGGCGTTCTTGCGGTTATTGGCGTGGCTATGTTGCTGACAGACGGATACCTCGACGTACTCACTGCCGGAGGCGCGTCTCTGTGGGGAGTTCTGATGGCAATCTTATGCGCGGCACTCGTCGCCATCTACTCGGTGGTGGCAAAACCACTCATGGTTCGACATGGGGGGATGCAGATTACCACGCTGGCAATCACAATCGGCGCGATCGGGCTTTGGATAGGAGTGGGGTTGTTCTGGGGGAAGTGGGTGAATCCGCTGTCGTTAAGCACAAAACCTGACGTCGCGATCTGGTCCCTGATTGTTCTTGGTCTTTGGAACACTACAGTTACACAGCTCCTATGGCTCGGAGGACTTGCGGCTGCAGCCGATATGACACGGGCATCATATCTTTTTTTCCTGAAACCCGTGATTGCGGCAGTGCTCGCCGTGATGTTCCTGGGCGACAGCCCGACCTGGCTTCAAATCTTGGCAATCCTGGTGGTCTCGGGATCTGTTTTTGTAGAAATATTTTGGCCTCGGAACCGACCACAAACGAGATAGATGCTACCTCGACGGCATAACGAGCCGCCGCGAATGGCCGCTTTTTCGCAACTCGGACCCTACACGCGCGTGCAGCGAATGACCGGATCGAGGCGCGGACATTTGAGCTGCCATGAACGACCGTTTTCGGATAGTAGCGCTGCTCCGCCGCAAGGCGGTCACGGTTTTAACCGGTCTGCCGTAGCAAAGTTTGCTGCAGTCGCATCAGGCCGATTTTTCTGGCGCAGCAGACATTGGCGCACAGTGCAGCGGAAGTCCGGTTTCCGCCCTTAGCGCCGAAATGTGCTTCGTGCAGCATTGGTCACAAACGGCCCATACCCGCAGCGAACGGAAGTTCTGAGTCCATTTCACCAATCTTCTGCAACGCAGCTAAAGTCCACTTTCGCCAATCACGAGTCAACTTAATGGGTGAGTGTTGTAGCGTTGGGTGAGTTTGCTGTGGATCGGAGGGAAGCGGTCGGCCCTAGCATCACCAAGAACGATAAGGAATTCCGCACTTTGTGGGTTCATCCGCCATGCAGCTAAGATTGGGAGGGAGCCTTACCTGACTGCTTCTGCGACGTTGCCAAAATCCACTTTTCGCTCTTGTTGCTCAGTAAGCCGTGCGCATAAAACCGTTCTAGTTCCTATATCTCCCAAACTGCCACGGGATCACCAAGCACATCCATATTCGCAGTAATGCCCAGCCCAGGTTGATCAGGTACGAATACACCGCCATCGACGATTGGTGCGTAAAAAGCAGCGGTTTCAACCGTCACCATATCGCGACAATCGAGAATGCAGCGCAATACTCGCTCGGGCACTGTCTGACCCAAGTGTGCAATACCGGCAAATGCCATTGTGGACCCAACCGTGTCTTGCACACTGACGGTCATGCCCGCTGCTTGACATAGATCGCGATGACACCGTCCTTTTGTCAGGCCGCCCGCTTTGGAGACCTTCAAGCCAATGCCATCGGCAATGTCACCCGCAATAATCTGTGCGATGTCCCCGTCCTGTTGCGCCAATTCATCCATGATAATTGGCAAGTTGCAACGTGCCCTCAGAGACATCGTTTCACGCCATGTTGCGCAGGGTGCCTCAAACACAAAATCGTGGCCAGAAGGCAGTAAACGCAACATCCTAAGGGCTGTTTCAGGGATCATACCGCCATTGGCGTCGACCATAAAGTATTCACCAGGTTGGCGATCCGCCAGCGATGCGGCGATCCTTTCGGCATCCAAGGCAGGGCCACCTTCGCTATCGAGCGCCCCGATCTTCACCGAATGCCCACGATAGCCGCGAGCGCGATGATCCGCCACTCGTGCGCGCATGTCTTCGGGTGTGCCTGCATAAATGGATGAAATGACTGGCATGCGCAGTCCCGTGGATCCACCAAGCAGCTCACACACCGGACGTCCACCCGATTTTCCGGATACATCCCAGCAGGCAATATCAATCGCTGTCTTAGCGTGATTGTGCCCGACCAACGCCTGATCCATCGTCTCGTTGATACGATCATATTGACGCGGATCACGGCCAATGAGCTGTGGTGCAATTTCTGCGATGCCTGCCCGTGTGCCAAGCGCATGAGCTGCAATATAGGTGGGCCCAAAGGGGGTGCTTTCGCCCCAGCCATCGAGACCAGTATCCGTAACAACACGTACGAATGAAGCATCAAAACTGCGATATTCACGCCCGCCGGACAGAACATAAACGCCGCCAGAATAAGGTAAATCTAATTGATAAAGCTCGATCTTCTGGATCTTCATTGTGCAACCTTTGGCGGGACAAGAACGAGCTTACCGGTATGTTTCTTTGCAAGAAAATCTTCCTGCGCTTGTGCACTCTGAGAAAGCGGGTAGCTTTTCGCGACCACGGGGCGAATTTCCCCGCGTTCGATACAACCAATCAAATTGTCAAAAACCTCGTCGTCTTGAAAGGTACAACCAAAGAGAGTCAGGTCTTTCAGATAGAGAGTGCGAATGTCAATTTCAGAGATTGGCCCCGCAATCGCACCAGCTGTCGCATAACGCCCACCACGACGTAGCACTTTGAGCAATGTGGGCCACTGATCGCCCGCGACCAGATCAATCACGACATTAATTGTTCCTTCTCCCAGCACGGTCAATAGATCAGCGTTTCGGTCAATCACTTGATCCGCGCCAAGGGCCTTCACGTCATCTGCTTTTGACTGCGAAGAGAGTGCGATGACGGTTGCACCAAGACGTTTGGCCAATTGCACTGCCGCAGACCCGACGCCACCAGAAGCGCCTGTTACCAGAACTTTTTCTGCACCTACTTGGACGCGATGCAGCATATTCTCCGCTGTGGAATACGCACAAGGAACCGACGCCAATTCAACGTCACTCCAGTCACAGTCAACTTTGTGGGGCTCGCGCGCGGGGGGCCACGGCAAATTGTGCAAAACCGCCATCGCATTCAGAGCCAAGCGTCCAGCACTCGTAAGGGCGATAATCCACATAAGACCGTAGCATGTTGCGTACTAAAACCCGTTCGCCGATGCTCGCTGGATCAACATCAGTACCAACGGCATGAATGAGCCCACACACATCAGCACCCTGAATACGCGGAAAAACCATAGGCACGCCTGACCATGTTGCATCATCATCCCCGGCTTGATCGAAACCCACAGTTCCGCCTTCATTAGTGGTCTCACTTACCGACTTTGAATACCAAGCCGTACGGGTGTTGATATCGGTGTTGTTGATGCCTGCAGCGACCACGCGGATCAGAACTTCGCTATCGGTTGGCGCTGGTACAGCAACACCCGATCTGTATTCGATTTTCTCTATGCCTCCGTGACCAGTGAGCAAAACAGCAGTCATCGTTTCGGGTTGAGATATTTTTGGGTCCTTAGTCCCAAGGGGACAGATTGTTTGAAGCGGATTGTGCATTGCCCTTCACGAAACGAAACAGGCAAGGCCAATTTCCACTAGTAGCTATTGCCAGGTTAATGTCCATCTGGAACGTTGACATAGGACGTGACATCCATATCTGAGCTTGCCAAAAGCAAATCTATCTGATCACCGACGTAAACTAATTTTTTGACCTCGCAAACCAGCGCCCAGGTAGCCCATTTCTCTAAAGCAGCCATTGCTACATTTGAGGCCAAGGTCTGCAATGTCCCGCATAGCTGACCTCTGTGCTCGGTGCAGCGAACGACCGCTTCCCGTCCTTAGTGCCTAAATGTGGATGGTGCAGCATTGGTCGCGAACGGCCCAAGCCGGACCTTGACCAGGTCGTCAAGTGCTGCGCAGCAGTTTCCCCGAAGCGGCCATTTGTGTACCACGCAGCATTAGTAGATCACGGATGACTGCACTGCGGGTCATTATTCAATTCTCTTGGAACCGTGGCTCGAAACTATCAAACAGTTTCGCCTTTCTAAGGATGTGGCATCCAGAAAAACAGCTAACACAAGGCCCCCTACCGCCGGGCTAAAAAGGTCGTGCTTCAAGACCGTAATCGCGCTAACGTGGACGCATAAATAGAGACCATTTTTTTGAGACAGTAGGGCTGCGTAGGTATGTTTTGAACAACCGACTTCTGGTGCTCTACGCCGATTGGAGGCCACCGCGAATTGGCAAAGTGCGCCCCGGAGAATTTGATGGACCAAACAACTACAATCCCACCCATTTTGCGCCAACATGTTGAAGGTGCGGCATTTCTATGGACGCAACGCGCTAACATGTTTCATGACGCCGCCATGGATGCGCAACAGCTCGGGCGGGTTGATCTGCGCCTCAAGGCCCATATTCGCGCCACCCTCAATTCGAGCGAAGCCGCCTTGGCAGAAGCCAAACGTCAGTTTGACGACTTCCCAATGGCAGGCGAAATATTTGCGTGGATGGTCGTTGCGCTGAAAAGCCGTGACGGAGAGCTGACACCCTTTCTCGTTCAGTTAGCAAAAACGCACAGATCAGAATGGCGCGGCGCATCCGGGGCATTGGCTTGGGTCGGGGTCGCTGTATTGAAGGATTATGTCGACCCATGGTCGAGGTCGCCCAACCCTATTCATAGATGGCTCGCCCTAACGTCATGCTCGCATTACCGAACGGCGCCTGGGGATCAACTGACCAAATTTCTGTCGGACTCAGATCCACTTGTCCGCGCACGCGCTCTACGCTTGCTAGGAGAGCTTGGGTTGAGCGACCGATTACACGTCGCGCAAGACGCAATAAGTGCATCGGAAGATGATGATATTCGGTATTGGGCGGCCCGAAGCGCGGTTTTGCTTGGAGACCGCACACGCGGTCGCGATACGCTTCGCGCCCTTTCTGAAGGCACCTCCGCCCACGCAGACGCGGCGCTTGAGCTGGTAGTGGTGTCCGAAACAGGTCCTGATCTGCGCAAATGGTTAGGGCAATTGATCCGCAATCCCGCACGACGTGCGGCGGCGATTGCAGTGTCAGGCATGATTGACGATCCGGCGGTCATGGAGTGGCTGCTCTCAAGACTTGGCGTGCCAGAAGATGCTGCCGCGGCCACCGCTGCCCTACGCTGCGCGCTACCCGTGGATCTTGATGACACAGTTGCATTGGAAGGTGATCCAGCCGTAATGGGCGCGGGTTTTGAAGAACGCGAAGATGGCCCATGGGCCGTGGCCGACCGAGTCCGCGTTGTGATGGAAGAGATCAAGCCTGACTCAGTCTTCGAAAGCTTGCCGCGTCTGCGCCGTCGCATCTTGGCACAAGCAGTCAAAACTCCGGGGCAGGTCTTGGGTGAGTGGCGTCACTTTCGACCATACCCTGCTTGGTCTTAGTCTACCTCCGAGCAACGTGACACGTAGGCGCCAACCCGCATACCGTTGTCGGAAACCAGTTCCAACAACGCATGTTCCCCCGGCGCATAGCCTTGCCGAAATGCGTCAGCGGCAACGGCCAGCGCTATTGCGCCACCTGCGGCCCCCGTTTCGCCAAAACTCATGGCCGGGTATGCCGTCGCCATGTAGTCTCGGTGGGTGCGGTAGAACCTCGCCCTGTACAAAAGCATCTCTAGCGCGCCGTAGCGCTCCCCATTGAAATTGCTCACAGCAAACTCGACGGCGCTTTCGGGTCGGGTGAGGGGAACGCAGGCGCGTTCCAAGGCATTCACCATGCCGCGTCCTTGGCTTTGGCGCGCACCGCCAACCGGGTCCGCTTCCTCTGCCAGCCCAATACCACGTATAGCCATGCCGGGCACTGGATCGCTGGTTAGAACCACCGCCGCAGCCCCTTCACCTGGGACAACGCCCTGTGCGGATTGCCCCTGCAGCCTTTCCGCTGACCTAAGCCGCGCCATGTCGACTTTGTTCAGCAGAGAATCTACGCCGATCAAAAGAAAATGGGTGGCCTTGCGATTGCCCAAAAACTGGGCCATGTCCGTCAAGCACCCAATCAAAGCCGCAGGCCCCCCGTCAACCAAGCGCGAGCCCGCCGCAAAGGCTCCGCCCAGCCGCTCTTCGAGACCCGTGAAGAACGTGTCGACCGATACGTCCGCCCAGCACGGATGATCGCGCCAACTTTCTGGCGGGCTGCAAATCAGAACCGTTTGCGCGGGGGGCACGCCTGCGTCTCGCATCGCTTCCGCCCCCGCCCGTGCCGCAAGGTTGAGAAGCCACTCTCCCGTGTTCGGGCGTAGCCTCCAGGCGGCTGGGACGCTGGCGGTGATCTGCATCTCTGGGAAAACGTCCAAGGCCGCCGCCTCCGCGAAACCGCTGATCCCCCCAATGAACGAGGCGGCGGACTGTTCCAAATTCAATCCAGCGGCGGTGACCATCCCCAAGCCTGCAACGTAAAGCGGCGTCATAACGACCACACTGGCTCTCTGGTCAATGTCCCGTCTCCCCCGTTGGGGTTTAGGTAGGCTTTGCCCTTTTTGCGGGCGTTCAGCCAGACCGGCGAAACATGCCCGTACGCAATTTCCTTCAGTTTAGGGCTGTTGCGGATCAAACGGGTGGCCACACGCCCCTTGAGCGTGACCCGCATAAGATCGGGTTCCAAAATGACAGTGTCGGGGCGCAACTCAACTGTCTCAATTCGGTCGGCATAGATCATTTGCACAGGAGCCCGCAACTTGGGCAAGGCGAAAGACCATCGACCGGAGGGGGTCATGTTCATCACCGCAATCGCACTGCCGGCTGGCAACACATCGACGTGCTGGTCTGCAGGTGCGCACAGGTTGTGGCGCGGATCATAGTCATGTGGTGCAAGCGGCCACTGATCGGCCAGCCAGGCGTCGTCATAGGTTCCCGCCAGACCAATGCGCGGCTGCCATCCCCTTCCTACCGGGCCGAAGCCTGCGGGGGCCGGATTTGGACCATCGTCGCCCACATATGTTATATTGGGCACCTCAGACCGCGCTTGCGGGTCTGCAGATAGCGAGTCTTTCCAGCCAATTCCCACGAGGTTACGCACGTCTGCTGCGCCCTCTGGCGTGGAGCCACCATGGGCGCGCTCCCACATCAGCGGCATGGTCAGGAAAGGCGCAGGCCTGCTGGCACCCAGAGGGCCCTCCAAACGGTCGCCTGTGACGGTTAGGACTTTGCCAATTGACCCTGCCCGCAGGGCTACATCCACCTGTTCGCACGATTTGCCCCCCGGCGCATGTGCCTGCCCGATCACGAGCACTTCGACGCCCGGCTTCTCTTGGGCGATATCCGCTTCATGCCGAATGGACGACATGGCCGGATCCCCGTAAGGCTCGTCTGCAAAACAAACCGGCAGCTGTTCCCGCGCCACGGTCAAAGGCACTTCAGGGGCGGTCATTTCGAAGCTGGCAGAGACCATCAGCAGCAACACCTCTTGCCCATCGGCATCCAACTGCCCGTGGGTGGCGGCAGCAAAAGGGGTCCTGTTTTCCAACCAAACATCAAAGCCCATGGCTCAACACCATTGTCCATCAGCGCCGAGGCCGATGGGCCAATAGGGCATGCAGCCAATCAGTTCCACCAATTTCTCTTCGTTGTCATCAATCAACCATTGCAGCAATAGCGTCTCGGGCCGCACACGTTGTTCAGGTGGCATTTCGGTGTTTGACCGATGGCATTCCAGCCAGATGAGACGCACGACCCAGACGACATTCGGGTCTCCACCCGGTCCTGCCCATTGACGGTCATGCGCCACTTCCAAAGCAACCTCCAGGGGCAGTCCCTCCGCTTTAGCCAGCGCGTTGACTGTACCATCCCAACGTCGGTGAGCCTCAGTATGAGCCACGCGGAGCAGCGCCACGTACCCCTCATAGAGAGTCTGGTAATCCTGTGCCGCCTCGCTGAGGGTTCTGTCAGGAGCCGCCCAGCCGTCATATGCACCGATGTCGAACATGGCGTGCATCAGGCGCTGAATGCCTTCGCCAGTGTTTCTCAAGATGTCAGCCATTAGAAATATTCCTCGTCTGGGTCGAGGCCGACTGGCACCATGATGATACCGAGCACCAGCTTGTTAAGGTCAGGGGCCTTGGCCCCAATATCGTTGATGAGGACGTCCACCGGCCGTTTGAAGTCTGTAGAAACTGGCTCAGGCGTTTCGCCCCAATCACTTTCATCGATAGGGGTTTGCTTTTGAGCCTCCTGCCTTACCTGAGACTCCTGCAACGCAACTTGGTTGAGATAATCCAGCTCGAAAAAATAGGTCTGAAAAATGTCGAGCACCCGAGGGTGCCCCGAAATGGTGGTCGGCCACCGTCGCATGATCTCGGGCGGTGCTGGGTCTTCCATCTTGGCCACACCGCTCAGATTTTTCCACCACGCCTCCAGCTCTGGCAACACAGATCGTAAATCTCGAATGTAGTTGTCCTGAAGATCGTCTACTGCGCTCATAGGAAACTCCTAGTCAAAATAACTTGTGTTCCGGGCAACTTAGTCACGCCTTCTTCCAATGGGACATGACCCCACCCTGCTGCGAGGAATGCTTCTTGCAGTGCGGTTTAACGTTGGAATCGTCTTTCATGAAGGAAATGAAGGCATCGGGGCTTTTCTTCATATGACAGCCCCCCATCTTCCAAGCGAGACTTTGCGGCGGTTGGTGATCTGGCGTGAAACCCTCTTGGGTCGCAGTCGTGGACGCCAGGTGGCGCTTCTTCGGATTTACCCCCATCGTCGCGCGTCCACCGACGAGTATACGTTGACCAGCAGCATCTTTGAGGAAAGACGTGTCCCAAACTCCAGGGTCAACTCCGGTTTCTTTACACTCCCAACACGGTCCGCCTCGCACCGCAGTGGCTTGTGTATCTGTGGGGTTGGAATAATGCTTTTTCTGGTCCCAATCATCATCGCAAGTCTTGCCCCAGTCATCACCAAGCGGGGGCGCCATTTTATTGATCGCAAGCGGACACACGCAATTGGGTAAGGGGCTCGCAGTGTTTTGCTCCATAAGGTCGCCATGCCGCGCGACGCCCTTGTTTTCGACTTTGACCGTAAAGGACCACAGCTTGAAGCTGCCCTTACCTTTGGTCTTGTGTGTGACCACCCCGCCGCCTTGCGTCGCGGCTTCATTACCGGTGCTGGTGGAGACATGTGACGCGTTTTCAAGCGCAGTTGGTTCACCGTCAATCTTGACCGACTTGGAGCCCTTCGCAAGGTTGGAGGACTGCAGCATATTCACATAAGGAACCGGAATTGGGCCAGTGGGCGGCGGCGGTGGCGTAAGGCAGATATCAATAGGCGCAACGCCTTTACCACCACTTCCTTTGTGAAAAAACCCCATACCTTCGGCGTAAACGGTCAGTCCCATTATGCGTCCCCCTCAGTGACCAGACGCGGGGCCAGCATTTGCGAAAATCCAGTCTCGGCCAATTCATGAATGTCCGCAAAAACCAACTCATGGACCTCCCAATCATCAATCCAAAAGCATGCCCCTTGCTCTATCGGCGGCGTGGGTGTGAACCCGGGCAGCGCAGAGACTTGGTCCCTCAGCCGCGCCGCCTTGGCCGCGCCAGTGAGCGCTTGCGAGAGGACTTGCGCCGCGGCGGTGAACCAGGGATCTGTGGGAGATGGCACCTTTCCGCAACACAAAACAGCCAATGGAAGGAGGAGGCCGTTACGCGTTTGACTAAGTCGCCACGCCCCCGCGACGGCCATCTCTTCAAAGACCCCCGACGCGGCGGTAAAGTTCCAGATACGCGTGTCATAGGGGTCGGCCTCCCAAAAGGCCTCGCGGGACATCGTTACCCATCTGTCCCATCGTGCAATCAAATTACTGGAGCCGCCAAAAGCGATCGGCGAGCTCTCAGAAGGTAATACCCCGACAAGCGCAATCATGTTTTTACTCAATTATTCTATGTCGATAAATGCAGAAATCCTAAGCTAAACCTGCAATGTGTCAAGTGCGCGCTCAGTGCCTAGCGTGATGGGCAAGACAGAAGTAGCGGGCCAAGAGTGGGAACGTCTGCTTCTTGAACTTAGATGATAGTGTCTCGCACATGCAGCGAATGTCTGCAATCCGCCCTTACTAACCATCATCTTGGGAAATGCCGGGCAGCTTCCGGCCTATTCTGTTGAAAAACTCCAAGCTGGGGCAGAGCATGGAAAAATCGGAGAACAACGTTCTTTCCATACAGGCATGGGTC
>RCNB010002396.1_pt1 | contig 11530 bp, 8 predicted proteins | sample 2041321 | NCBI WGS metagenome assembly RCNB01 (sample SAMN09708232, study PRJNA481090) | Marine sediment metagenome, whole genome shotgun sequencing project.
CAATTTATTATTTCTGTAACTGACGGAGAACGTTATACAAGTAAAATTAGCAGTGTGCCTGGTAAGGATAAGGTTGTATCTATTGATGATGAGGGCACTAAATTAGAAATTCCACTGAATGATATCGTTTTTATTGAGCCCATTGGAGGGAATTTTTTATCCCGTCTAACGGTTGATTTAGATTTTGGAATTACGGTTACAAAAGCGAATGATTTTAGACAATTAACATCTAATCTTGATGCAACTTATTTAGCTTATAAATGGAGGGCAAGAGGATTGTATAAAACTGTTTTGAGTAGGCAAGAAGGGGCTACTGATATCAACAGAATGGATGCTGAATTAGGAGGTGATTATTACCTTCCTCATGATTGGTTTGTTAATGCCAAAGCAATTTATCTGGCTAATGATGAGCAATTGCTAGATTTAAGATCTACTTATCAAGCAGGTGCGGGTTATTATTTTATTAGAAATAATAGCATGTTTTTTTCAGCAAATGGTGGTTTGGCTCTTACTACAGAGAATTTCTCAAGTGATACACCAGACAGAAATAGTACAGAAGGTTATATAGGTGTCGGTTTTAATAAATATGCCATTGGAGATTTAAGTGTTCAAACGGCAGCGGCACTGTATCCCAGTTTTTCACAAAGTGGAAGGTATAGAGTTGATTTTAACTTTGATATGAAATACGATTTACCTCTCGATTTTTATATAAGATTAGGTCTCTCATATAACTTTGACAATCAGCCAATAGAAGGAGCGGAAGATAGTGATTATGTATTTACCACTTCCTTTGGGTGGGAATGGAACTAATTTAAATTCTTCAGGATTTAATCTCAGATTTAGTAATAGGTTTTTTAAGGATAGTGATATGATTGTCGGTCATGCCTAAGTATCTTCTGCTGCCTAAATAACGATTGGTATTATGCTGATCATAAAGTGGAGATTTTGGGTCTATTGAACCTAATTTGACCCTGCCAGAAGCATGAATAAATTCACCTTGCCCGTTATCTAGCCAAATACCAACATGAGTCACTCTTTGTTTTGTGCTGTCTGTAGCTTTTTTCCCAAAGAACATTAAATCTCCCTTTTGTAATTTTGTAAAATTCAAGTCTGGGTCAACATCTTCCCCTGCCATAATTTGTTGAGAGGCATCACGGGGTATGACATAACCATTCATTAAATACACTGTTTTTGTAAAACCACTGCAATCCATTCCTTTGGTTGAGGTGCCTCCCCATAAATACGGGACTCCAAGTAATTCTTTGGCGTATAATTCTAAAAGTGATCCTGAGCCATCAACTTGATCTAGCCAATATTCGTAAGGCAGGCTTTCACTTTTTTTAAGATACCCTTCCCTTTTGTCTGGATATTGGACTTTAAAGTAATTTGTAGTCTCTTCAATTAAAGAGAGTTGAGCGCCCAAAACGATATCACTAACTTTATCAAGATCATTTCCAGGGGCCTCATAGACGAAGCCAAATGTGTTGGTAAAAATTATTTTTGTGGAATTGTTCCATGCGTTAAATTGTTCTGCTGTGAGTAAAGTTACGCCACCGTGATCAACCCAAGAGATATAACCATCCGGTGTTTGAACAAGATAAAAATCACCTGCAATTTTAAGAACTTTTAAAGGCGTGCCAAGTATTGCTTGGGTGGCAAGTTCAGCAGAGTGTTTCGGATTGGATCTAATATTTGCTACTGAATTGTTGACAACTGCTCCACTGAAACCAGCTACACTAGAATCAGGTAAGAGAGTTGTGTGATTCTCGATGATTAGTCCTTTTGTTTCAAGGTTATTAACCAAAATTTTGAGCGCTTCTGGTTGATCAGTTTCTCCAGTTATAATTAGCTTGCTGTTCTTCAGTTCCAAATTCAGATCATAAAGAGCAACCCTTTTGTCTGGAGCATATGTTTTTTTTATGCTATCATTTGTTGCATGGATTGAATCTAATTCAATTTGAGTTGATTTTTGACAAGACATTGAAATGCCAAGTAAAAATATAACAAGCCCTATTTTATAAAAAGTTCGCATATGAATTATTTAAAGCATGGCTAAACTACAAAATAACGCGAAGAATCTGTGCTATTTAAAAACCTCGTTCTAAGCGCCACAACGGTTCTTTATCCACGTCTCGAGGTCATAAAAATTTTGAGGTGCTACGCCATGACCAACAGGGTATTCATGGTACTCATGATCGATACCCAATTTATCCAGAAAAGGAGCTGTTTTTCTGGCCCATTCTACAGGAATTACCTGATCAACAGATCCGTGGGATACAAAAAAATCAAGATTTTTAAAACTATTTTTCTCTAATGGCTTTTCTAAGAGTTCATGATTTACGTAACCGCTTAAAGCAACTACGTGTTGAACCTTGTCAGGGTTGTTTAGGGCATAACTAGTGCCCAAAATAGTACCTTGACTAAAACCAAGAAGAAAAATATTTTTTTGATCAACTTCGTAGGCCTTAAAAATTTCGTCGATAAAAATATCAATTTGTTTTAAAGCAGTTTTAGCTTCTGGAATATCTGAAAATTTATCACTGGTAGTGGCGTCAAAATGTATGGTATACCAAGCGTAACTTCCGAAACCTAACGACAAAGGTGCTCTTGCACTTACAATTAGTAATTCGTCAGGTAGTTCTTGTGCAAAAGAAAACAAATCTTCTTCATTACTCCCGTAACCATGAAGCATAATGAGCAATGGAGGCTTAGATTGAGGCGTTTTAGGTTGTCGCACTATATGTTCTAATGAAAATGTACTCATGAGTTGGAACTATGGGGTTGTGATTTTTACGTCTTTCATAAAAAGATCGCATTATATTATCCAATATTTCTAAACCATTCCTGGAATTGATCACCTAGCAAAGGAATTTTTTTCTCTTCACCTTGAATAGCTCCTATAAGACCCATAATCCAAAGAATTAAAACACCAATACCTAAGATGGTATCAAACCAACCAAATTGAGTAAAACGTTGAATAAAGTTTACAACTACACCCAATAAAAAAATACCCAATGCCTGGCGAATATGAAAGGAAGCAAAATAATTACGCTTATTTTGGTTCATAATAAATGCGATAAGAGTGCCTATAATTGTAATATAACTAATGATCGCTATAGTCTTCCCTTCTTTTATTGATAGATTGTTCATTTTGACTTTAATATTTGGTTAAAAGATTTTTAGTTCAGTAATAACTTTTTGTTGGCATATATACCATATGCCTTACCCTTAAGTTCTTTCCCCAAAAAAGCTGAATTTTTGGATTTTGATATGACGTCATTCTTTTCAAAAATATAAACCAAATCAGGATCAAAAAGGGTAAGTTCTGCCTTTACATCCTTTTCTATTACAGAAACTGGCAGGTCAAAGCGTTTACAAGGCTTTTCAGTTAGGCAGGCAATTGTTTCGTCAAGTTCAAGATTTACCATGACACTTCCAAAAAGGGATTCTAACCCTATGGTTCCGTATGCACCGTTCTCAAATTCAACATTTTTATTTTCAATATCAATTGGGTTGTGATCACTAACAATCATATCAATTGTACCGTCTTTTATTCCCCTGAGTAAAGCTTTAGTGTCTTTAAGGGACCTCAAAGGTGGCATGACCTTATAATTGGTATCAAAGGATTTGATCTCTTCATCAGTCAAGAAAATATGATGAGCAGCTACGCTGCAAGACACATCGAGGCCTTTTTTCTTTGCCTCTTTAATCAACTGTACGGCCTTGGCTGTGCTAATCGTAGGAATATGTAATTTTCCTCCTGTATAGTCTAAAAGAGAAAGATCTCTTGAGATTTGGAGTTCTTCAGATAAATTCGGGATTGAATTCAATCCCAGACGGGTAGTATTTTCACTTTCGTTTACGAAGCCGTGTGTTCCGATCCCTGAATCTTGAGGGAAACTCAATACAATTCCATCAATATTTTGAGCATATAAAAGTGCTATTTTTAATAAATTGGCGTTCTCTAAGGATTTATTGTAATCTCCAAAGGCAATAGCCCCTGAATTTTTCATATCAAACAATTCAGCCATTTCTTTTCCAGCAGCTCCCTGAGTCAAATTAGCAATGGGATAAAGATCTACAGGTGCTGAAGCACTTTTCTGAATTAAAAATTCAACCGCCGATTTATTATCAATAAAAGGATGTGTATTAGGGTTTAGTGCAATTTTCGTAAAACCTGAACGGCCTGCTACCTCAAGACCATGTTTAATATTTTCTCTTTCCTCATAACCCGGCTCACCTAGAGATACGCTAGTGTCAAACCAGCCATTGGAAACATGAAGATTCTTTAAGCGAATCTCTTTACAATTAACCGGTAACTCAATGTTTTTGGCAATGTCAGAAATGATACCATTTTTGACGAAAATATCCATTTTCTTATTGTGGTACTTTGAATTGCTGTCGATGATCTTGGCAGATCTTAGAAGTATGTTCATTTATTCCCTGTTTTTGATGCTAATCATCTAAAATATTTAATTCTTCAAAAATTTCTGAAGTAGAATTTCCAAGACTAAAAAAACCAGGGCAAAAATAATAAATAATTGCCACAAATTTTTATTATTATTCCTCTCATTTCCGTCCTTAATCGCTTTTTCGATAGAATTGTAAAGACGAATGTTTTCAAACTGCACAGCTAAAGGCTGAAGTTCCTGAAAGACTAATTCACTTTCTTTACGATTGTAATTATAGGCTATTTTTTCGATTGTTTGTTCATTTGATTTGAATTCATAGATTCCTGACTCAAGAGGAAATTCTTTGGTTGTTACCCTTATCTTTTCATTATTCTTTGCCTGTAGCGGGATAAATTCCTGATCATTCCCAATAATTTTTAAAGGCTGGTCGCCTGATGTTTCTGTGCGGACCACTATATGATTAGATTTACCAATTGTCAAATAAATAGCCTCATTAGTTTGAGTATCTAATGAGAAATTATAAAACAAAGGGACTACCAATGGCGAATTTAAAAACTTGTTTCCATTAACTGATAGGGGGGCAGCAATCATATAAATTTTACCTTCTTTATACTTGATCTCTGAAGTAAAACTTGTTAAATCTTCGAATTGTAGCAAGGGGCTTGCATTATTTAATTGCAAATTAAAGCCCTCAACCACACTGGGGTATTGAAAATTATAAATTTCTTTTTCAAAAACCTCATTAAAGAAAGGATGTTCATAATTAATAATGCTAATTTTTTTATCAGTTTCGAACCTTTCTGTTATCAAACCGGCATCAAATGAGGATAGCAAATTATTATAGGCTTCAATAACAGCATTCTTGGCAGGAATTATGACTAGTTTGCCCTTGTTTGTAACAAATGAATTCAAACTCTGAATTAAAGGATTTGATATTTTTTCAAGTTCATTTAAAATAATTAAATCTTGTTGGGAAATTTGACTTTGATCTAGTTCCTGGTAAGTCATCTCTTTTAATTCGAAGGCGTCTTTTTGATAGATCTTATTGAGAAAATCGCTTTTTTGACCAATAATCATAACTTTTGTCCTATACTTTTCAGGAATATTGAAAAAGAGCTCATTATCAAAACTCAAATAATGATCTGAAATAGAAATTCTTCCAGAAACTGCTTCATTTGCAGGAATCATAAACTCCATTTCTTTAGTGGTTCCGGCTAATAGACTTAGGGTGCTCTTTCCGTATAATTCATCATTTAAAAATAGAGAAACGCTTAGGTCATCAATAGCTAAATTATGACTTCTTAAGCGAGATTTTAAAGTGATTTGCTTGTTGTCTCTTTGAGCAATCCATATACTGTCAATAGAAATATTTTTTTGATCAATATTTAAAGGGACCACTAAATTATATTGCTGTTTTTTATCTATTAGGTTTGTGTCAATAATGTTATTAATATTTTGAAAATCACTGAGTAAAAATATATCATGTAAAGTATTTGCGCTCTCTTTAGTATGGTTGTTTATTTCAAGTAAAATTTGATTAATATTCTTATGAAAGGGATGAAAATCAAGCTTTACAAGGTTGTTTGTAAGACTTCTTGATTCAAGCCCCTCTTCATAGTTTTGATTAGATACAAGAGTTTTTGACTGATCAGTTTTTTGAATTTTATCTAATAAATAGTTTTTATTTTGTTGCAGTTGATCAACGCTCGTTTCTCCTTTTGACTGCATGCTAAAAGAATTATCTAAATAATAAATACTTTCCCTTTTTTGCATGCTCTCATTTCTATTGAAATAGGGTTGAGAAAAGGCAAATACTAATGCTGTGAGTGCAAGGAGTCGGGAGATAAGAATTAGTAGTTTTTTAAGCTTGGAACTTTTTCTTGTTTCAAGTTCTATTTCTTTTAAAAATCGAACATTTGTAAATGCCTCTTTCTTGAATTTTTGTAAATGAAATAAATGAATAAGGAGTGGAATAATAAGAAGGAACAGAAAAAATAAGACCTCTGGATATTTGAATTGCATTATTCCGATTAACTTTTTTCAAAAGTAGGAATTTATTTTTCAACTTTTAAAGTTAAATTTCTAAATGATGTCACCAAATGTATTTAAAAAACAAACTGATTATTCTATTCTTTACAGCTCAGTTTTAAGTCCTTCACTATCAATTTTATATCTTGCATATTTGCTTTTACGCCTCACCAACAGTAATAATTCTGTCGCAGCGTCATTAAGGTCTGTTGTAAGTAATTTACCATCATATTTTTGGGTAATCGTTTCTAAAGTAGTATGCGCAACAACATGTATTTTCGAGTCATATTTGTCAAGCATAGAATTTAACTGAGGGCTTAATGTATCGGAATTCACATATCCTCTGTACCAATAAGGACCGTCAATATTATAGAAAAAATACCTCATCTTATACCAATGATTCTTGTCGTATTTTGTGCTATCAGGAAATTCTTTCATCAGCTCAAGATACATTGGCTCTTGCATATAATAGTAGGCCGTATTATTGAACTCCTCCAATGAAATTGCACCCAGATCGAGTATCCCTCCATGGGCAAATACAATCTTACCAATCTTCAGAACCGAGACCTTGCTCCTTAGCCATGAACCAAGATATGAATTGATGGGATGAAATAGTTCATCATAACTTAGTCCGTGAGCAATGGCAACATTTCTTTCCTTTCTGCTGACATATCTCAGATCTTTGGTCATGTTCATGATTTCGTGATTCCCTAAAACCAAGTGAACTTTGCCTCCTGCTAATGCTGCTTTTTCTTCTAATCCATATATAAACCAAAGTACCTTAATAACATCATCGCCTCTGTCAAAAACATCTCCCAAAAACACAACATGAGAGCTACCCGCGATCCAGTTCAAATCCTCATCAATCACATTTGCTTTCATTAGAAGGTTGGTGACTTGATCATATCTTCCATGAACGTCACCAACAACATATAAAGAATCAGCCCTTTTATACGAGGTTTTTTCTTGCTCAAAGTTTTTTCTAATGTTAACTTCATGCATACCGCCATGTTCCCCTCCAAATTTAAATGTAAAGGGACCTTCTATATTTTTATTCAGGTCAATGCTATGCGTTCGTGACGAACTGGTTTCACCGGAGGTGACGACTTTATTCGCTTTATTTATAACCTCATAACGACCTATACTTTCTAATTGTGTAACCCAACGGAAATTAAAATGATCTGTCTTTTCAACGTAAAGACTATAGGTTCCGTCATAGTTTAATTTCGTTTCTTGCCCAGCTGGATTTTTATCTTTCATGAACCCCATAATAATGAGTATAAAGACCGAAGCTGCTATGATTTTTACCGAATAACGCTTAGTTAAATTAGTCATTTTCATATTTGTGTTTATGATTAACCCTACAGGCCCTATTGATTTTCTTTTCAACATATTTAGGATTGTCTAAATTTTTATAAAAAAGGTCTACGTATTTTGTCATATTTTTTCTACTTTTTTCAGTTAAAAAAGTAGATTCGTTGACAATATTAAGCAGTTCACTTTTTTTGCTTTGATAGAATGCTATAGTCTCTGTATAACCATTTCTCTTACAAAAACCTCTGAATACCCTGGTTTTAACATCAGAAATATTTGATTCCCCTGGAGGTACTGCATAGGGAGTACCTACCATTCCTGAATAATCAAAGTCATAGGGGACAGCCAAAGGGAGTTGCCCTTTGTCTCCAATGATGAGTTTCATATTATGCCTTTTTGCAATTGACCAATCCAAATTTCCTATCAAAAACTCAAAAAATACCAGTTTGTCAAGATTGTCTCTGTTCAGTACTTCTTGATTGCGCAAGGAATCCTTAAAGACTTTCATATCGTTTCTTTTGGCCAATTGTTTTGTAGATTCAATTAAGAAACCATCATAAGTGTTTTTTTGATTTGGATTATTTTGGTCAATGTATGTAATTCTACAAAGTCTTGCTTTGAAGCTATAAGGGCTGATGACTTCATACATTTTATAAACTACGTATTCTTTTTGCACATATTCTTGGGACATATTATCACTTCGACAATGTGCTACCAATTTGACCTTATCCTGACCCTTAAAAATCGAGTTTTGTGTATCTTTTTTAGTGAAATTTAACAGCAAAGGAGGGAAGGAACAAATTTGTTTTAAGGTTCTTGTATTACCTCTAACCTTAATTTTAACATTATGAGTGTGCATTAATCCGTCTTCTGCTGTATAAAACAATTGTGAGTTATATTCGTTCCTTTCTTTTTTGTCACCAATAATATCTTTTAAAGGTAATCTGAGGGTTATCTCTAGAACTGAATCTGATCTAAAAAGTTTTTTCGGTTTTTGACCTTGCATGAAGAACGTAGAGAAAAATAAAAACAGAAAAGTATAAATGCGAAGATGACACATTTGGAAACAAATATGTGAGTTTTGTGAAAAACGAGACATTTGGTTGGATTATACTTGTAAATATAGGCAAAAAAAAATAGCCCTAATATCTAAGCAGACTTAATTTGAGCTAATTTTTCAGACTTTTGGGCAAAGAGGCAAATACCAAAACATTTTATAATGAGCACCTAATTCGCTATTTTTGTAACTTATCAAAACCCATTGTTTTTACAATTTTGAGTGAATGAGGCTCGACTTTTAACGGACCAATTAATGGATTACTCAATGAAAAAACAAAATAGATTAAAATGGCAATCAATATATTGTATAATGTTAAAAATAAAAGCGACACAAAATCCAGTTTATAGACAGTGAAAAAAATCCACATAAAAACCAATCCACAAAAAAGAATGTAAATCAAATAAGGTGTTAAGGCAGTGTGGGAATAAATTCTAATTTGTGTCAATTTGAGGATTTCATTTAAGTCATTCAAAATTATTTTTTTTTCAAATGCTTCATTTTCATTGGTTGTTGGAATTTTTAATACAAGATTATTGGCTTCAATCAACGATTGCGTAATTCTGGAGAAATATGGGTCACTACTTATGTTCTCCCAATCGTTATTTATGGTTAAATTCACGTAATCATAGATTTTTTTGTAGGCACTTTTCGCTTCGATTGATTTAAAATGGCTTAATCTCATACCGACGTTTATGATGGCTGAAGATTCTTCTTCCATTGAATTAATAATCTTACTTTGACGAACTCTTTCATTGGCATAACTCAATGAAATAAGCAAGGCGATCAAACCTGCAGTTACTCGAAAAAGGAGGCGACCCACCTTTTCATGCTGTTTGGTGATCTTGTTTCCTATCAACTTTTTGGTTAGAAGGACGACAACTATACTTGCTGTACATGTGAATAAAACCGTGATGATTATACCTAATGATATGGGTAATTCAAGTAAAATTTCCAAAATGCTTAAATGATTTTAGTGGTAAATATAAAAAATATATACACATCAAAAAAAGCCGTTTAATTAAAACGGCTTTTACAATAGGGTAAGCTATAATTTAAGATAATTTTTTAGGATTCTTAACCTTTTGATTTAGCAATGCGATATCAATCACTTCTTTCATGTCATTCACATAATGAAATGTCAAGCCTTTAAGGTATTTTTGATTGATTTCTTCTATATCTTTTCGGTTTTCTGCACAAAGGATGATTTCTCTAATATTAGCTCTTTTTGCAGCCAATATTTTTTCTTTGATCCCGCCAACTGGAAGCACCTTTCCACGCAGCGTGATCTCACCTGTCATCGCCAGTTTTGCTTTTACCTTTCGTTGGGTAAGCGTGGAAACTAAAGAAGTAAGCATGGTGATTCCGGCACTAGGGCCATCTTTTGGAGTAGCACCTTCAGGCACATGAATATGTATATTATTATTGATAATAGTCTCATATTCAATTCCAAACTCATCAAGATGCGCCTTAATATACTCCAGCGCTATTGTGGCTGATTCTTTCATGACTTTACCGAGATTTCCGGTAATAGACAAAGTACCTTTACCTTTGGATAAGATGGACTCAATGAAAAGAATATCCCCACCCACGCTTGTCCAAGCCAGACCAGTTACAACACCCGGAATTTCATTCGTTTCATATTTATCTCTTTCCATATGGGAAGGGCCCAAAATAGATTCTATGTCATCATTGGTTATTTTTAAGTTATACTCTTCTTCCATGGCGATCGATTTAGCTGCATACCTGACCACCTGAGCCAATTTCTTTTCCAGACCTCTTACTCCTGATTCTCTTGTGTATCCTGTTACAACTTTTTCAAGTTGTTTTTTTGCTACCTTGAGATGAGCAGTGGTAAGGCCATGTTCTTTAAGTAGTTTAGGAAGTAAATGACGCTTGGCAATCTCTACTTTTTCTTCAACTGTATAGCCACTAACATTGATGATCTCCATTCTATCTCGAAGTGCCCATGGAATAGTTGATAAACTGTTGGCCGTCGCAATAAACATGACCTTTGAAAGGTCATAACCAACTTCCAGGTAGTTGTCATAGAAATCTGCATTTTGCTCTGGATCAAGAACTTCTAGCATTGCTGAAGATGGATCTCCACTATGACTAGAACTCAATTTATCAATTTCATCAAGAACGAAAACAGGATTTGATGTCTCAGCCTTTTTAATACTTTGAATAATTCGTCCAGGTAGGGCACCTATATATGTTTTTCTATGCCCGCGAATCTCGGCTTCGTCTCTCATGCCACCAAGTGACATACGTACGTATTTTCTTCCTAATGATTCAGCTACTGATTTCCCTAAAGAAGTCTTACCGACTCCAGGAGGTCCATACAAACAGATGATGGGTGACTTCATGTCTCCTTTCAGTTTGAGGACGGCCAAATGCTCTATGATACGCTTCTTTACTTTTTCAAGACCATAGTGATCGCGGTCTAATATTTTTTCAGCTCTTTTTAAATCGAAAAGATCTGTTGAATACTCTTCCCATGGTAGTTCTAATAAAAGATCAAGGTAATTTCGTTGCACGGAATACTCAGCCATCTGTGGATTCATTCTTTGCAACCTGCCAAGTTCCTTTTCAAAAGTTTCAGAAATTTCTTTGCTCCACTTCTTCTTTTTACCTAGTTCACGCATTTCTTCAATCTCTTCATCATGAGAAACACCTCCCAATTCTTCCTGAATGGTTTTCATTTGCTGATGAAGAT
>RCNB010002397.1_pt1 | contig 11529 bp, 10 predicted proteins | sample 2041321 | NCBI WGS metagenome assembly RCNB01 (sample SAMN09708232, study PRJNA481090) | Marine sediment metagenome, whole genome shotgun sequencing project.
GATTGTTACCGTTACTCGGATTTGAATCAATTGAGCCAGTCATTTCTGTGCCGTTGCAGGTTTTTCTTGAGGCGCCAAATTCTCACGCGGATGGGTGGTTGTCAACCGCGATCGTGCAGGTTTTCAGTTGCTTGCCGCCGGTTGCTGTCGTATCGATTACACAGTCGCGGTGATAAACTCTCTCTTTCATTTGCGACAACTGGATGTATTCCTATATTCAATCGTTATAACTGGCAATTGTGTTTCGAAAGGCGGGATAATAGCGGCCATGGAAATCGACAGCTTAGCGTGTTGAAATCCGAAGCAAATACTTTTTAATCATCTCTGAGGTAAGAGCAGTATGATTTTGGATCGCGTAAGTCGCGGCATAAAGGTGCCCGACGACATTAATGTGGTGGTGGAAATTCCATCGCAAAGTGACCCGATCAAATATGAGGTGGATAAAGAAACGGGCGCGCTGTTCGTCGATCGTTTCATGGGCACCGCAATGCACTACCCATGCAACTACGGTTATATTCCGCAGACTTTGTCAGAAGATGGCGACCCAGCTGATGTGTTGGTTATTACGCCGATTCCAGTGATCAGCGGCTCAGTGATTCGAGTCAGGCCGCTGGGCATTCTGCAAATGACCGACGAGGCCGGCAAAGATGCCAAAATCATCGCTGTGCCGGTTAATAAGCTAACTAATATATATTCCAAAGTGCACTCACTCGCAGACCTTCCTAAAGGTCTTCTCGATTCGATCTCCCATTTCTTCGAACACTACAAAGACCTCGAGCCCGGCAAGTGGGTGAAGGTTGAAGGGTGGGGCGATGCAGACGAGGCTCGGCAGGAAATCCTCGACAGCATCGCTCTCTATGAGGCGACGCCTAACCCCGCCGAGAATTGATCCGTAAGTAGTTCTCGCGGTATGAAAGCTCGGCGCTCATTTTTAACGTTATTTGTTTCAATTATCAGCTCTTAGGGTTAAAGAGTTATTGGATTGTAGAACGAAGTAGGCATCAATTAAGGCATGCAATGATGTATTGATTGATGTTTATGAGGCGTTCTAATCCGAATAACTCTGAGCAAAGATGATGATTGCTGTGCTCGGGCCATCGCGTTTTGCGACATTGGGTGATTCTGGGCCTGACGCGGCGGCAACAATTTCGTCGCCTAACTCTGTCGGAAAGATAATGGTTTTGGTCGATACCTCGCTCAAAGACTACTTAACGCTTGGGTGGAATGTCGGCATAGCGCGCTGTTTTTAAGACAGGCCATACGGCTGCGAGGCTAAAAGGCACGATCAGGAAAATCAACTCATAGTCCCAATGCTGGGCGATCACGCCGAATAGCGGCGGGGCTAAAAGAATGCCGCCATAGCCGATTGAAGTCACGATCGAGACCGCGATGCCACTGGGAATTCCCGGTAGATTGCCGGCGGCTGAGACCGCGATCGGAAATAAATTCGCCATCCCAAGCCCGGCGATAAAAAACCCTGCGATGATAGTCAGTTGTGAGGTGCTGAGCGCTAATATTAAAAAACCTAAAATCGCGATGATCACTGAGATGCGCAAGGTGACGACAGAACCGTGTTTTTGCCGAATTGAGTCGCCTAAAAAACGCATGATCGCCATCGCGGTTGAGGTTGCGGCAAAGCCCATTCCGGCGAAGGTCAGATCGAAGTCGCGTTCTTCATTCAGGAATAAAGCGCTCCAGTCGAGCACCACACCCTCGGGAATGACTGAGAATAGTGCGATCGCGCCCAGCAGATATGGCAGAGTGGATCGAGGCATTTGTAAACTTATTTTCTCGCCATCAGGTGCGCTGATAACGCGTGTGGTTTCGACCTGTCTTAATGCGACCAGAGCAATCGCCAAAAAAATCAGCATCCAGAAAAGACCATGACCCAGCTCGCCAAAAGCCAATAAAGTGAAGCCACCAAAAAAAGCGCCAGACAATCCACCTAGGCTCCAAAACCCGTGACAACTCGACATGATTGGGAAACCTCGTTGATGCTCAACCTCTATCACGTTGGCGTTCATGCTCACATCCATCCCGGCCCAGGCAGCGCCAAAGGCCAGCATGATCGCCAGCGCTGCGAGAAAACTCGGCGTTGAGGCGAGCAACAACAAGCCGCAAGATGACAATAGGGTGAGATATATAACCGGCAGTCGGGTGCCTTTTTTGGCAATGAAGGCGCCGATGATTGGCATGCTGACAATAGAGCCAATTCCCAGCGCCAAGATGACCATGCCAATTTCACTTTCGGTCAATCCGAGCCGCTGCTTGAACAATGGAATCATCGGCGCCCAAGCACCGATCATCATCCCGTTGATAAAAAATAACGAGGATACCGCCGCGCGAGCGGGTGGCCAGTTTATTCGCTTTGGAGTCATGCCCGGATTGGGTTGAATCGATTGCTTATCAGCTGCCCCATTTTTTCACCAGTTGATTGACGTGCTCACTATAGGCTTGCTGCTGAAAGTCTTGGAACGTTTGCCATGAACAAAATGATTGGGCATCCGTCACCCGATGCGGAAACAAAATGCCATCGAGGTGATCAGCTTCGTGCTGCCAAGTACACGCGGAATAACCGCGTATCTGATGCGATTGCTGGCGTCCGTCACGATCATAATAAGACACCGCAATTTCAACATGGCGGTCTACATTGCCGCGCATTTGCGGCACCGATAAACAGCCCTCATTGGAGACAAAAGTCTGATCACTTAAAAATTTAATCTCGGGGTTAATCACCACCGTCAGGGGGATATTGGGCTTGTAGGGGTAACGGGGGTTGTCGCCAACCTCGATCACAAACAGACGGTGTGGAATAGCCACCTGATTGGCGGCGATGCCGGCTCCATTGGCATCGCGCATGGTGTCAATCATGTCATCAATCCAGCCTTGTACCTCGGCGGTTTGGATGTTTTCGATTTCGACTTCTGCAGCACGCGCTGCAAGAATCGGATGGCCAATTTGCAGGATATCTCTGATCGCCATTATTGACAGTCGCTCTTTTTAGTTGCGTTTTTAAACCGAAGAATGTCTGCGCCGATTTATAGCTCAATGCCCGGAAGGTTCAATCCAAATTCACGCGCACATTGTTTGGCGGCTTCATAACCCGCATCGGCATGGCGCATCACCCCCACCGCTGGGTCATTCCATAACACGCGTTTGATTCGCGCCGCGGCTTCATCGGTGCCATCACAACAAATCACTAAGCCCGCATGTTGTGAGTAACCCATACCGACACCGCCGCCATGATGAAATGAAACCCAGGTGGCTCCGCCAGCAGTGCTGAGCAACAGATTGAGTAATGCCCAATCTGACACCGCATCTGAACCATCCAGCATCGCTTCAGTTTCTCGGTTAGGGCTGGCGACCGAACCGGAGTCGAGATGATCACGGCCAATAACAACGGGTGCTTTCAGTTCGCCGGACTTCACCATCGCATTAAAGGCTAAACCGATGCGATCGCGGTCGCCGAGACCTAGCCAGCAAATACGCGAAGGCAAACCTTGAAAGTCGATGCGTTCCTGCGCCATATTCAGCCAGTTATGCAGGTGCGCATCATCAGGGATCAATTCTTTGACTTTGGCATCTGTTTTACGAATGTCCTCAGGATCACCTGATAACGCCACCCAGCGGAATGGGCCAATGCCCCGACAGAACAAAGGGCGAATATAAGCCGGCACAAAACCGGGGAAGTCAAAGGCGTTCTTAACGCCGCGGTCTTTCGCTTCTTGACGAATATTATTGCCATAATCGACTGTCGGAATGCCCTGCGCATGGAAATCTAGCATTGCCTGCACGTGCACTGCCATAGAATCACGCGAGGCTTCCGCAACCGCTTTGGGATTGGTTTCAGCCTGCTCGCGCCATTGCTCCACCGTCCAGCCGGCTGGAAGATAGCCGTTCACCGGGTCATGTGCCGAGGTTTGGTCTGTGACCAGATCGGGCTTGATGCCGTTTTTAACCATTGCGGGCAGCAGCTCAGCCGCATTGCCTAACACGCCCACTGAAATCGAGTTACCTTCTGCGTGCGCTTGATCAATTAGTTTGATCGCTGCTTCAATCGTCGGTGCGTGGGTGTCCAGATAGCGGTTGCCTAAGCGGAAGTCGATGCGGCTCTGATCACATTCAATCGCGATCATCGAGAACCCCGCCATGGTTGCGGCTAATGGTTGCGCACCACCCATGCCACCTAAGCCGGCAGTCAGGATCCATTTGCCTTGTGCGTTGCCGTTAAAGTGTTGACGCGCAGCTTCAACGAACGTCTCGTAAGTTCCTTGCACAATCCCTTGTGAGCCAATGTAGATCCAGCTTCCGGCGGTCATCTGGCCGTACATCATCAAGTCTTTCTTATCTAGCTCGTTGAAGTGCTCCCAGGTTGACCAGGCAGGAACCAGGTTCGAGTTAGCAATCAGCACGCGGGGCGCATCTGGATGGGTTTTAAAAACCCCGACCGGCTTGCCGGATTGCACGCATAGGCTTTCGTCATCACCCAGCGTTTTTAAAGTTTCTAGTATTTTATCAAAGCTCTCCCAATTACGAGCAGCTCGACCAATACCGCCATAAACCACCAGATCTTCGGGGCGCTCTGCCACTTCAGGGTCAAGGTTATTCTGGATCATCCGATAAGGCGCTTCAGTCAGCCAGCTTTTGCAATTCAGTTCGCTGCCCCGAGGAGAGCGAATGTTGCGGGAAGTGTCCCGACGGGTCATTTTAGCCACTATTGTTTCCCTCTAGTTTGTTGTTTTGGGGGTGTGTTGGGTGCGTATCTGGCGCCGAGTTCGTAACGGCTACTCGGATAGTCTAAATAAACGCTGGTCACCACGTGGTCACCCTTCCAAGTGCGTCGTTTCAGGCGGAGGCAAGGCTCATGCTGGGGGATCGCCAAACGAGCGGCTAAGCCTTCGTCAGGCATAATCGCTTGCACGATATGCTCCAGCTCGTCGGGTTTAATTTGGCTCATCAGATAGTCGGTTGGTGTGGTTTGATTGAAATCAACCGCGATAAAATCAGGCACCAGTAATGGGTTCACATAGCGATCTTCAAGCTGAATGGGCAACTCATCTTGAAAATGGGTTACCACGATGTGAAAAAGCTCGGTGCCAGGCGTAATTTTCATCCGTCTTGCAACACCACTATTGGCCGGCGTTTGCTCTAGCACTAGCACTTCGGCGCGGTGAATTTTTCCCTGCGATTGGATTTCTTCGGCGATCGAGCGCAGTTCAATTAAACTGGCGCGTTGCGGTGGCTCGGCGACAAAGGTGCCCAAGCCATGCACTCGTTTTAAAACACCTTCCGTGGCTAATTCACGGAAGGGTCGGTTAATCGTCATGCGACTCACATTCAAATCAGCGGCTAGCTGATTCTCAGATGGAATCAGCGTGCCGGGAGGCCATTCATCTCGCCGAACCTTGTCATGGATGGTGTTTTTAATGCGTTGATACATCGGCAAACTAGGGCCATCCAGTAAGTCAGATAAACTTAGCTTTGCATTGATTGGAGAGGCATTCATTGGACTATTCCCAGCGGACAGGTCCTATCGAGCAGACTCCATTGAGCAAGTCTCATCGAATTTGCCCACTAAACATCACTTGCTTACACGGGGTTCCGCCGATGCGGTAACTCAACTCAGCGGGGTCATGGGCATCCCAATGGACCAGATCGGCATTTTTACCGGCTTCCACTGTCCCCAGCTTGTGTTGCAAACCCAATGCCTGCGCACCATGACGAGTGACGCCAGCCAAAGATTCTTCCGGGGTCATTCGAAATAAGGTGCAAGCCATGTTCATCACTAAGGTCAAGGAAGTGATCGGTGAGCTGCCGGGGTTGCAATCGGTCGCCAGTGCGATTGGCACCTGATGTTTACGCAAAGCCTCCAACGGCGGCAATTTCGCTTCTCTCAGATAATAGAACGCGCCTGGCAGCAAAACCGCGACGGTGTCATTAGCCGCCAAAATAGGAACGTCCTGATCCGTTAAATATTCTAAATGATCGACCGATAGGGCCTTGTTCTCTGCCGCCAAAACAGCTCCTTTCAGATCACTGAGTTGCTCTGCATGAAGCTTGATTGGGAGGCCCAGCTGGCGGGCGGCTGCAAAAACTTTGGCGACCTGCTGCGGGCTGAAACCGATTTTTTCACAAAATGCATCAACATGGTCCGCCAACTGTTCAGCCGCCACGGCCGGTAAAATTGCTTCGCATATATGGCCAATATAAGCGTCACTGCGCCCCGCGTATTCGGGTGGAAGCGCATGCGCACCGAGAAAACTGGTGATCACGTTGAGTGAATAATCCTGGCCCAACTGGCGCGCCACGCGAAGCATTTTCAATTCGTCATTGAGGTTCAATCCGTAACCTGATTTGATCTCAACTGTGGTGACGCCTTCCGTCATAATCGCCTGCAGGCGCGGTGCTGATTGGTCGTATAGTTCGGCTTCACTGGCCTTGCGGGTCGCTTTTACGGTGGAAATTATGCCGCCTCCGGCTTTGGCAATTTCTTCGTAAGTCGCGCCCTTTAAGCGCATCTCAAATTCTTTAGCGCGGTTGCCGCCGTAGACGATATGAGTGTGGCAATCAATCAATCCGGGGGTGACTAACTGGCCCTGACAATCATTTATTTCGGCGCAACCTTGTGCGTAGTTGGTTGGCAGCTCGGACATTTTTCCGACCCATCCAATCTTTCCGTCGTGAATCGCGATAGCGGCGTTCTCGATCAGACCGTAGTGCGGGTCGTCGGCCGCATTGCTATGGGCCATAGTGGCCAGATGCGCATTGACCCAGAGAGTCTCTACTTGAGCGGTCGGAAAAGCCGATGTTGGGTTGATTCGAGTCATGGTTATAAGCCGTAGCCTTTAAAAATATTCAAAGGGAGCCTTAAAGGTCGATCACAACGTCGCCAAACGGGCGTGAGTTGCAGCGCAAAACCTGATTGCAAGTGGACAGGTCTAATGGTTCTTCAGGATAAAAAACCGAAGGCAAACACCGCGTCAGGTTTTTAATCGTCCAATGATTTAATCACCTTTGTATATACAAGTCTATATATCTATACTCTCGCTCATCAACATCGAAAACTGGGGCGCTCGAATGAACAGGCTGCATTTTGCTCAAGCATTACTCTCGGATGGGTGGGCGAGTAATGTCCGAGTTAGCATCGATGAAAGTGGAACGATTTCCAGTATAGAAACCGAAATTGGCGGCGCAGATCAGGGGTGCTTGTTACCCGGCATGGCCAATTTACATTCTCATGCGCACCAACGTGCGATGGCGGGGTTGGCTGAGCGCGCGGGCAGCAGCAATGACAGCTTCTGGACATGGCGCAAAATCATGTACCAATTCCTGCAAACCATTCAGCCCGAGCAATTGCATGCAATTGCCTGCCAGCTTTATCTGGAAATGCTCAAGTCAGGTTACACCCGAGTCGGTGAATTTCAGTACTTACACCACCAGCCGAACGGTCAGCCCTACGAGAACCCAGCCGAGATGTCGCTGCAAACCCTGCAGGCGGCAAAAGAAACGGGCCTCGGCATCACCAATCTGCCAGTGCATTATCAGTATGGAGGTTTTGGTGAACAGACCTTAGGCCAGCAGCAGCGTCGCTTTGCCAACGATCCCGAACTCTTCTTGAAGATCGTCGAAAGCATTGATCAGTCATCCAATGGCGATCGCAATGTTGTCACTGGTATCGCCGCCCATTCGTTGCGCGCGGTCGGCAAAAAGGGCTTGAGCACGATTCTGTCGGGGCTGCACGAAAGCGGCCGGTTGCCCGTGCATATCCACATTGCTGAACAAACTAAAGAGGTGGATGATTGCATTGCTTGGAGTGGTTTGAGGCCCGTGGATTACCTGCTCAAACATTTCGAGGTCGACTCACACTGGTGCCTGATCCACGCCACACACATGACTGAGATCGAAACCCGAGCGGTTGCCGAAAGTGGTGCTGTGGTCGGAATTTGCCCGACAACCGAAGGTAATTTGGGTGACGGCTTTTTTAATGCAGTTGAATATCTTAAAGCAAAAGGCCAATTTGGTATTGGCTCCGACAGCCAAATTTCGGTGTCTCCTAGTGAAGAATTACGCTGGTTAGAATACGGTCAACGGCTAGTTCACCAGTCGCGTAATCTTTTGGCTGGTGGCTTTCAACGCAGCACCGGCCGCACTCTTTTTAACCAAGCGGCTGCCGGTGGCGCGCAAGCCTGTGGCCATAATAGCGGGGCCATCGCGGTCGGCAAACGAGCCGATTTTGTGGTGTTGGATACGGATCATCCTCTTTTGTGCGAGCGCAATGGTGACGAACTGCTCGATAGCTGGATTTTTTCCGGCAACAGCAACACCGTCCGCGATGTTTATGTTGGCGGCAAACACCTCATTCAAGATGGCCAGCACGCGCAACAAAATGAGATTGCTAAACGCTTCAAATTAACTTTAAAAGCCCTGAGGAACCTAGCATGATCAGATTAATGCTTAAGCCGGGCGAGGTCACGCTCTCCCAGTTGCGAGATATCTATTTCAATGGCGTTGAATTGCTGATTGACGACGCGGCCTGGGCACTTGTCGACCAAGCCCAAGCGGTGGTGCGTGCCAAGGTCGAAGGCGGCGATATTGTTTATGGTGTGAACACCGGTTTTGGTCTGCTGGCATCGAAACATATCGAGGATGACCTGCTGAGCAGGCTGCAACATAATCTGATCTTGTCGCACGCCACGGGTGTCGGGAAATACCTACCTAATGAAGTGGTTCAGTTGATCTTGCTGCTGAAGATTAATGGCTTGTCACGCGGTGTGTCTGGGGCCCGTCGTGAAGTGATAGAACTGTTGTTAGCGATGTTGAATAAAGGCATTTTTCCGGCGATCCCTGAGAAAGGTTCGGTCGGTGCATCCGGCGATCTAGCGCCTTTAGCGCATCTTAGTTTGCCGCTGATTGGTGAAGGTAAGGTGCACTATCAAGGTCGCCTAATTGAGAGCAGCGCGGCCTTTAAATTGGCTGATTTAAAACCATTGAAACTAGCTGCTAAAGAAGGTTTGGCGTTGTTGAACGGCACCCAAGTATCGACAGCATTGGCGCTGAAAGGTCTGTTCGAGGCCGAACAAAACATTAATAGTGCGTTTGTTGCGGGTAGTTTGACGGTCGAAGCGGCCTTAGCCAGTCGGGTGCCTTTTGATCCGCGTATTCAGGCAGTGCGCGGCCAACAGGGGCAGATTGAAGCAGCCCGAATTTACCGCGAGCTGCTCGCTGAAAGCGAAATTGCTAATTCGCATCTGGAATGTGACAAGGTGCAAGACCCTTATTCGTTGCGATGTCAGCCACAGGTGATGGGGGCTTGTTTGGATCAATTGAAAAATGCGGCTCGAATCATTGCAATCGAAGCCAATGCCGTATCAGACAATCCGCTGATCTTCACCGAAGAAGGCGATATTCTTTCCGGGGGTAATTTCCATGCACAACCGATTGCGTTTGCCGCAGACAATATTGCGCTCGCGATTGCAGAAATAGGGTCATTGTCTGAGCGCCGTATGGCCTTATTGCTGGATGCCAATATGAGCGCATTGCCGCCGTTCTTGGTGAAAGATGCGGGCGTGAATAGCGGCTTTATGATTGCACAAGTGACGGCTGCAGCATTGGCGAGTGAAAACAAAAGCTTGGCGCACCCCGCAAGCGTGGATAGTTTGCCGACTTCTGCCAATCAGGAGGATCATGTCAGCATGGCAACCTTTGCGGCACGCCGATTGACCGACATGAATCTGAATACGCGTTATGTGGTGGCAATTGAATTGCTAGCTGCGTGTCAGGGCATTGAATTGCGCCGCCCTCTGAAATCTAATCAGTTGCTCGAAAGTTATTGGGCGAATGTTCGTTCAGTTGCCGCTTACTGGGATCATGATCGTTATTTTCAACCGGATTTAGAAGCCATTTCAGAATTGATTCAGGCGAACACCTTTGGTCAATGGGCCAATGACTATATGGAGTGGGACAGATAGGTCGATCTGTCAGGGGGGTGGTGAATTTTGATTATGCAGACTGTTCTTTCAAAATATCTCGAATACACAAAATAGATCGTACATTCTTTATTCCGGGAATTTTGTAGATCTCATGTTTTAAGAAATGCTCGAACTCCCGGGTGTCTTTTACCGCTATTTTGATTAAGAAATCAAACTCCGCCGCGCAAAGGTGAGCTTCAATGACTTCTGGAATTTTTCGTATCGCCATTTCAGCGATAGAGAAGCTTTTATCATCGTGTCTATCCATCGATACTTGAACCATCATGATCTCTCCTCGGCCTAGCGCTGTTTGGTTAATCACCGCCTGATAACCGGTGATTACGCCTTTATCCTCTAAATTTTTGACTCGCGTCCAGCAGGGTGATTGAGTCAAGCCAACTCTTCTCGCCAGTTCTGCATTGCTGATTCGGGCTTCGCTTTTAAGCGCCTGAATAATTTTATGATCAGTCTGGTCAAGCGTGTCGCTAATAGTCATATCTATTTAATTCTGTTGAGTTCAGCTAAATAAGAAGAACCTTCTGTACGATTATCTAATTACTTAGAAAACAGAAGCACCTTTGAAAATTCTAAGTATAAGATTCTGCTATAGCAATAACTACCCACGATGTGGCGTTTAGTTCGAATATCACAAAAGGGATTCTTATGAACAACCAGTTTTATACTCACCTCACCGATAGGCTTGGCGAAATCAAAAGCAGTGGTCTTTTGAAATCCGAACGCAGTATCACTTCGCCTCAAGCCGCAATCATCAAAGTTATGGACGGTGATCGAGCGCACGAAAACGTTATCAATTTATGCGCCAACAATTACCTTGGTTTAGCCGATCACCCTGATTTAATAAAAGCGGCTAAACAAGGACTAGATCAATATGGATATGGCATGGCGTCGGTTCGGTTTATCTGCGGAACTCAAACTATTCATCGTCAGTTAGAGCAGCGTTTAGCTAACTTTTTGAATAAAGACGACGCTATCTTATTTGCCGCGTGTTTCGATGCAAATGGCGGATTGTTCGAGCCTTTGCTGGGACCTGAAGACGCGATAGTGTCAGATTCGCTGAATCATGCCTCAATAATTGATGGCATACGCTTGTGCAAAGCTAAGCGGTATCGCTATGCCAATTCTGACATGGTTGACCTAGAAACCCAATTGAAAGCAGCGCGAGCAGGTGGTGCGCGTTTTGTGATGATCGCAACCGACGGCGTGTTTTCTATGGATGGTTATCTAGCCAATTTGCCGGAAGTAACCGCACTAGCCGAAAAATACGAAGCAATGGTTATGGTAGATGATTGTCATGCGACCGGTTTTATGGGCCCGAAAGGCGCCGGCACACCCGCTCATTTCGGGGTCGACGTAGATATTATTACGGGCACCTTAGGTAAAGCGCTGGGTGGAGCGATTGGCGGTTACATCGCTGGGCCTCAAGCCGTTATCGATATGTTGCGCCAACGCGCACGCCCCTATTTGTTTTCCAATTCTTTGCCACCAATGGTCGTGATGGCGGGGCTTAAGGCATTAGATTTGGTTGAGGCAGGAGATGATC
>RCNB010002970.1_pt1 | contig 11529 bp, 10 predicted proteins | sample 2041321 | NCBI WGS metagenome assembly RCNB01 (sample SAMN09708232, study PRJNA481090) | Marine sediment metagenome, whole genome shotgun sequencing project.
TGTGACAACGATAAAGAGCATTTTATGGATGTTGAATCTATTTCAATAATGGGTAAAGCAGGAATTCTAGAAGGAGGTAAAAGTGATGTAATGATTCCATCTGCACATATTTTTGAAGGTACCGCTGATAATTATCCATTTAAGAATGAATTACAGAAAGAAGATTTGGAAGGCTTTGGTATTGACGTCTTTGAAGGTACAATGGTGACGGTGTTAGGCACGTCTTTACAAAACAAAAACATACTCGAATTTTTTCATGATTCTACATGGCATGCCATTGGTTTAGAAATGGAAGGAGCACATTATCAGAAAGCCATTCAATCGGCTTCGCGGATCAGGGGAAATATTTCAGAAAATGTAAAAGTGAGATACGCCTATTATGCTTCTGACAATCCATTAGAAACGGGGAGCACACTGGCTTCAGGTGGTTTAGGCACTTCTGGTGTTCGACCAACATATGCTATTACACAAAAAATACTAGAACAAATTTTTTAATTAAAAAAATATGTCAAACGAAAATACCGCAGCTGACGAAGTAGACTTAGGTAATTTATTTAAAATCATAGGTAAAGGCATTCAGAATTTATTCAACGCTATTGGTCGGATTTTTGCCGCCCTGTATCACTATCTCATCCTGTTTTTACTATTCATCCGCAACAATGCAATTAAATTAGGTTTAGCGGGGGTTTTAGGTGCTGCAATTGGATTGTACTTCGATTTAACAGAACCTACAGTATATGCCTCTAAAATGGTTGTAGAGCCCAACTTTAACAGTACACAACAGTTGTATAATAATATAAATTTCTATCATGAATTGGTAAAACAAAAGGATATAGTATTATTAGCCAAGGCTTTAAATATTTCTACCGATGAAGCGGCTACATTTCAAGGTTTTTACATTGAACCCGTAAAAAATGAAAATGAAAAATATGAGGCCTTTAACCAGTTTATTCAAGAGGTAGATACTGCACGTGTTGAAAATATAAGTATAAAAGACTTTAAAAAAGGATTTTCGAGTTTTGACTATAAATACCATCAAATATTAGTAAAATCTACAAACGGAGTTATTTTTAGTAAGCTTGGAACCCCAATTGTACATTCATTAGAAAACAATCCTTATTATAAAAATCTAAAAAAAATTAATGACCAGAACTTCTTACAAAACCAACAGGTATTGGTCAAGTCTTTGTCAGAAATAGATACGCTTAGAAAAATCTATAACGAAGTATTGCTAACAGAAGCAAATAAAATGGAATCTGGTACTAGTATTACCTTAGCTCAAGGTGTTAAAAAAACTGAAGAAGTAGGATTGTTTAATGAAAGCTTAAAGCTGAATGAAGAGTTGATAGCAAATAACACAGAAAAAGCAAAGGTTACTGAAATTCTAAATGTTGTTTCTACTTTTAGTGAAATAGGGGTTAAGGAAAATACACCTTTAAGATAGGCGTTTTATTTTTTACTTTAATGTTTTTTATTATTTTGTTAAAACAATTAAATACGTATTTAAAAAATTATAGAGAATTAACTTGATTACTTGGCTGAATTTTAAAAAAGTATATTTTTTATCAATTAGATTAAAGTAAATTTAAATCCATTTAAAAATCAACTTATTAAAAAAAATAAAAGCGAATAAACTACTGGTTAAAAATTTTACTTATTTATCATTAGTAGAGGTTATAAATATTCTTGTTCCTTTTATTACCCTACCTTACCTTTTAATAACATTGGGTAAAGATTATTACGGACTCATAATTTTTGCTCAAGCCGTAATTTCCTATCTCGTTATTTTACAAAATTTTGGACTGAACACTTTTGCGGTTAAAGAGATTAGTATTCATGCGAATGATAAAGAAAAAATTAGCAGTATTGTAAGTAATGTTCTCGTTTTAAAGGGTTTTTTATTTATTGCTTCTTTACTTATTCTTTATATAATCATTCTTTTTATTTCTAGCTTTAAAAGCTATGAAGTGTTGTTGTTTTTAACAATGTGGGTATGTTTATTTGATTTTATTTTTCCTAAATGGTATTTTCAAGGGCTAGAAAAAATGAAATATATTACCTATATCCATTTCTTTAGTAAAATTATCGTTTTAATATTAATTTTCACGTTAATTAACAAACCTGAAGATTATTTAAGGTTACCTTTTTTTTATCTCATAGGGGCTCTATTATCGGGTATATTAAGTTTGATAATCATATTTAAGTATCATAAAATAAAATTTACTAGCGTCACAAAAAATGAACTAAAAAAAATCATTAATAAATCAACAACCTTTTTTATTTCTGAGGTCTCCGTGTCTATTTTTGCTAATTCTAATAAGGTGATAATCGGGTCAGTTTTAGGAATGGTAGAATTAGCATATTACGACTTAGCAGATAAAGTTATTTCAGCTTTTAAAAATGTTCCATTGCATATCGTTAGAAACACAATATACCCTCAAGTTGCTAAAACAAAAAACATTAAGATAATTCATAATGTTTCAATTATAATGGGAACTTATTCTATTATTGTGATACTGTTTATTTTAATTTTTGCACCTTTCATAGTAACTTTATTAGGAGGTTCAGACATGATGAACAGCGTTAATATTTTAAAGATCTTTTCGATTAGTATTTTAACCACGCATATTTCAAATTACTATATAACAGTAGGGCTATGGTCTCTTGGGTATGAAAAGCTATTTAGAAACCTCATGATTTATGCTACAATAGTATTCTTAATATGTTATGCTATATTATGGTTTTTAAATATCATAAACATTTACACAATAACCCTGGTGCCCATATTCGTTGACCTTTATTTAATAATACATACGTACTATATCTATAAAAAGAAAAACCTCTTCTGAAATGTATAGAAAACTAAAAAAGGTAATTAAAAGAAATACACTCCTGTTTTCTTTTGTAAATAATATAGTGAATTATCGTTCTATTAAGTTAGAAAAAAGTTATACGAGTATCATTTCTAAAATGAGAGGAGGCAATGCCATTGTTAAATCTAACAATATACCCGGAGAATATGAAATTGATATTCGTTCGGACATTTTGAAGCGAATAGTATTAACAAATGAGTATGAGCCGGATATCGTTGAATTGATTATAACAAACATAAACCCCAATAAAGATGTCATAAATATTGGGGCAAATATTGGGTTATATTCAAATTTGGCTGCAAGTAAAATTAATGGTCCTAGAAAGGTTTTAGCCGTTGAACCCACACCAAACGCTTTTAACCTCCTTAAAAAAAATACGCTCAGAAATAATAATGAAAATAAAAGTATCTTGTTTGAAGGCGCAGCTACCGATAAAGATGAAGATATTGAAATGAATATAATATTGGGTAAAGAGGAGTACTCAAGTATTGGAAAGTTAGTACATGACTCAGTAATAAAGGATAAATTTATACAGGTAAAAGTAAAAGGCATTACCTTAGATAGTTTAGTAAAACGTCATGAAGTTGAACCAGGGATACTAATAATTGATGTTGAAGGCGCTGAATTGAAAGTTCTAAAAGGAGCGGTTGAAACTCTTAAAAAATATAACCCTGTTATTATTTCCGAGTTGGATGATGCATTATTATTTGAACAGGGTTCAAATTCAAAAGAAGTCATACTGTTTTTAGAGGAATTAAACTATACAATACTTGATACGTTGGGCCATTTACCAACGAGCCCTTTTAGTGGAAACATTATTGCTAAGCCAAATTAAATTTAATATGCGCAAAATTGTAAGTATAATTTTTTAAGGAATTTATATAAATGAACGCCCCATTAATCAGTGTCATAACAGTATGTTATAATAGTGCTGCAACTATTAGAGATACTATTGAATCCGTTTTTAATCAAACGTATATCCCCATTGAGTATATTTTAATAGACGGAAATTCAAATGATGAAACCCTTAACATCATTAAATCATATGAAGAAAAGTTTAAGAAAAAAGAGATAAATTACAAATATATAAGCGAAGTTGATAAAGGGATTTATGACGCAATGAATAAAGCTATAGGGCTAACGAAAGGAAATATAATTGGTATTTTGAATAGTGATGATTGGTATGAAAAAAATGCCTTAAATGAAATTAAAACCCTTTATAACAAGCAAGACGGACTTTCTATTTATGTTGGCGAAATGAATAGAGTAAATAAACACAAAATACCATATAAGGTTAATTACAACATCAAAAATATTTCGAGCGTTATACATAAAGCTATGCCAATAAATCATCCAGCTTCATTTGTACATAAAGATGTCTATACTAAAATAGGGTTATTTGATATACAGTATGAATTATCTGCTGACTACGATTTCATTTTTAGAGCATATAATTCAGGGATTTCTTTCTTATTTACAGATAAAGTGATTGTAAATATGAGAAATTCAGGTGCTACAAGTCAAATAGAGAATTTATCGATAACGGCAAAAGAGGATCACTTAATTAGAAAAAAGAATAATATAAAATGGTCAAGTTTTTATTATATTAAAAAATTAATATTTAATGGCTTAGTTAGTGTTAGAGATACTTTAAGAAGTGTTATGAATAAAAATTAATGATGATAAAAAAACTATTCTATTTATTCATTTTTTTTGCACCTTTTACTAGCTTTTTTGCTATTTCTGCATGGCTGCGTTTACCCGTTGTGATAAATCAGTTGCTTTTTATTTTCTTGCTTGTAGGTGCCTTTCAACACGGAAAATTAAGTACAAAAAAAATATTTAAAGAAGATATTTTACTATTAGTGTTTTTGGCGTTAGTCGTTGTCAGCTTCTTACTTGGCTTTAAAGAAATACGAAGCTTTAATCATACATTAGCCTATACTAATTCAATTTTTTTTTACTTCTTTTTATCGAAATATAGTATTAACCTCTTATCAATTAAATCTATTGAAATTGCTAAAATAATATACCAATCCTTTCTGGTTATTTCGTTGATTATAATTAGTGACTTCTTAGTGAAAAATTATTTTGACTTTAGCATTAGAGATATTTTTTCTGAAGTAGATGGTAAGATAAGTAATATGGATTATTTTGTTCGGTTCAATTACTTTAGAGTTGGCGGAGTCGCCGAGGAACCTGGAACAATGGCTCTGTTTTATAATATTTACTTCGGAATTTCATGGTATTATCTATATCAAAAGAGTAAAACGACGAATTATATATGGATTGTTATCCTGTTTATTGTCTCTCAATTTGCAATGATGTCTAACGCAGGTATTACATTGCCTTTAATAGCCGTGTCATTAATATTTTTAATAAATAAACTTAAAAAGTTAACAATTACAAATAATCAGATTTTTTGGGTCTTTTCAATTCTACTTTTTTTGATTAGTAGCATTGTTGTATTTATCTTTTTTGATGTTGGAAACAGTGCACAAATTGCAGAAGAATTTTTGAATAAAACATTTTTTAATGAAGGTCATGAGAAATATTCATCAAGCGGACAAAGGTTAAAACAATGGGGTAGAAGCATTCATAATTTTTTAAAACACCCTATTTTTGGCTCCGGACCTGGTTATGGAGTCAATGAAGACCCAGAAGGATATTTAAGCGTTTACTTTACTATTTTAGCCGATATAGGTTTAATAGGCCTTGTATGTTTTCTTTTATTTCAAAAAGTATTAATCGAAAAAGTAATGTCTCTTTCAACTCCAATTAGAAATTTTCTTCTGTTTAGTGTTATTACGGCATTTTTACATTTAATTATAGTTTCAGATTTTTATCATGCCCCTATTTGGATATTATTTGTAATGATTCAATTGATTTATAAGGAACAAAAATCAATAGAAGTATGAAAATAATTCATGTAATAACAGCTTTTGGTATTGGAGGTGCAGAAAAATTATTGCTTGATATAATTAATAGACAAATCGAGAGCCACGAAGTTCATTTAATCTATTTAAAACCAATTAACGATTTAATTTCTGAAGTCGATAAAAGAATCTTTGTCAAGCAAATCCCATTATCATTTTCAACAATTAAAGGTTTATCAGTTTATTATGATAAAGTAAATGCAGATATTATCCATACACATTTAGGCCATGCAGATATTTTGGGTGTTTGGGCAGCAAAAAGAACGAAGTCAAAACTATTTTCAACAATACACAGTACATCCTTTAAAGGTAATGGCATATTAGATAATATATATTTTAGTTTTTACAGATTTTTATTTAATAAGTTTAAGGATAGATGGAACCTAATTTCAATTTCTGAGTCAGTAAAACGAGTTGTTATTAAAAAAATTACAAAATCTAAAGAAAACAATCTCGTTTTGCGTAATGCAATTTCTGATTTTGACACGTATAATAAACCACATAATAATGTGGTTTCTATTTTGTTTCTTGGAAGACTAACCAAAGCAAAGTCAATAGAAACACTATTAAAGGCTGTCAGTCAAATAAAAGAGAATAGTAAAGGTTTAATTTTTAGGGTAACCATTGTGGGAGAAGGGAATTTAAAACAACGACTAGTAAAACTTACGAAGAAATTAAAGATTGAAAATATTGTTACATTTATTGGAGAACAAAAAAAGGTATATGAGTTTTATAAAAAAGCAGATATTTTCATATTACCATCAATATGGGAGGGGTTCGGAATTGTGATTTTAGAGGCTTTTAGGGCCAAATTAGCAGTAATTGCAAGTGATATTGAAGGGCCTTCTGAACTCATTCAAGATAATAAAAATGGACTTTTATTTGAACCGAAAAACCACATTCAATTAGCCGAAAAAATGAAGTTGTTGATAGAAAATAAAACACTGAGAGAAAGCTTAGCAGAAGAGGGTTATAATACCTTTACAGCAGATTTTCACATTAACACCTATGTGAAAAAATTAGAAGAATTATACTTGAATGTTTAAAAAACTACTGAATATAAAAAAGGATTCTTGGATTGATAGCTATGCTATTTTACTATTTATTATAGTTTCATTTTCTTTTAAAAGTATTTATATATTCTTAATACCCTTATTAGTTTTACTTAGCATCATACAATTTTATAGACTACACACTAATAGAATATCAAAGGATTATTTTTTTAATGTATTTTTTTATTTACTAATTTATGCTACTATTTTTCATAAAAGTGTTCAAACGGTGATTCTAATTATATTACTGGTTTTTTTAGCAATATATTATATAAAAGAGAGACCCCAAAAAAGATTACAATCTATTCAATTAGAGATTTATATTCTTATTTTCTTTGCGTTAATTTTAATAAACTTAACAATTTTCAATCCTCAATTGAAAGGGTTAGATAAGTATTTGTATTTGTTTTTTTTCCCTATCGGTTTTATGTTCTTGAAAAAATTGTCCTTTACAATCGACAAAGTAAAATCTATGCGCTTTTTAATCCTTTCAGTGCTTATCTCAGCAGTATTTTTGATTATTCTAAACTTGTTTGATTCTAACATTTCAGTAAAAACGAATACTTTTTTTTCTAAGTACTTAGATTTAACACATGTATATTACGGAATGTTCTTAGGGGTCGCCGGGTGCTTTCTAATTATTTTATTTAAAGAAACAGAATATTTTATAAGCCCTTATATTGACATACTTATTTTTTTATTTTTTATAACCTTATTGATATATATTGGAGCGAGAATTTCATTACTTTCATTAGTCTTAATTTTTGTAATTGTACTTTTTCAAAGAGTACCATTGCCTTGGTTTCAAAAAAGTATATTTATATTTATTTTTGGAATCATTTTTTTATTTTTTGCTTATGAAACAATTCCAAGAGCAAAAAACGATATAAGTTATGTCCAGAAAGTCTACAATTCAGTAAAAAATAAAGACAAAGAAGATTTAGTTAATAATTCTTGGAGAAACATATATCAACGTTTTTTAGTAACAAGTTACACTATAGATAAGATTAAAGAAAGGCCATTGTTAGGAATTGGTATACAAAATGTAAAAAAGGAAATTAGTGATGAAATAATTAGTCAGGGCTATCGATATTTTCAGCCGATTAATTCTCATAACCAATACCTACAAATTTGGGTAGGAATGGGCCTTTTCGCATTACTTTATTTTATTATTATGCTATATAATTTTTATAAACTACAAACGTACTCGTTATATTTTGTGACTTTTTTGTTGATTATCATGCTCACAGAATCTGTATTAGTAAGAGTGAAAGGGATATCCTTATTTTTTCTTTTTTCCCTTATTTTTTCTTTTAAAGAAAGTAGAAACTAATGCTTAAAATTGTTCATATAGCCAAACCAGTTGCAGGTGTTGGAGTTTATTTAGATTTGTTAACTCAATATCTAAATAAGGATAATTTTGAGCAGATCATTCTGTATAACAAAGACGAAGTAGATTTGAAAGAAAACGTATTAAGAGAAATAATTCATATTCCTCTTACTCGAGAAATTAACCTCTTTACGGATGTTAAATGCCTTCTACATATTATTCAAGTACTAAAAGAGTTAAACCCAGATAGGGTGCATTGCCATAGCGCTAAGGCAGGTATTTTAGGTAGAATTGCGGGAGCCTATTTGGGGATTTCTACTTTTTATACACCTCATGCATATTCCTATTTAAGTGCAGAATCAAGACTTAAAAGATTCGTTTTTAAGAATCTTGAAAAAGTTTTTCGCTTATTACCAGCAAAAACAATAGCTTGTTCTACATCAGAGTATGATAGGACGATTAATGATTTAAAATTTAAAGAAAAAAAAGTATTTCTTTGGAAAAATTCTATTAAAGATTTAATTTATAAAAAGCAGCTAAAAAAAATAAGTAATTTGCCTGAAAAGTTTATTTGTTCGATTGGAAGACCGTCTTATCAAAAAAACACAGACCTCCTAGTTAAAACATTATTTGAAGTTAAAAAATCAGTTAAAGATGTACACTTGCTAATTTTAGGAGTTGGTTTTTATTCACCATCTTTTGAAGGCGTAGAAAGGTTTATTAAAAAAAATAATTTGCAGAACAACATTACGTTTGTACCTTGGTTAGAAAGAGAACAAATACTAGAGATATTGAAGAATAGTAAATTTTATATCTCGACATCGAGATATGAAGGATTGCCCTATTCAATCATAGAAGCACTAGCGCTATCAAAGCCATGTATTGTCACCAATGTAGATGGAAATAAAGATCTTATTAAAAACAATTATAATGGCTTTTTAATCGAGGAAGATTCTTTAAAGTTATCGCAAAGAGTAATTGAATTATTTAAGGATGATGATTTAATAAAAAGATTGAGTACTGGTGCGAGAAGAACTTTTGAAGACAATTATAATATTGAAAAAACGATAACTCAGTTAGAAAAAATATATTTTGAATAAACGATATTCACATTTAATACCATCACTATCATTAGCGATTGATTTATTACTAATAAATGCAGTCGTTATTGTAGTTCATGATAAAGAATATCTTAATCAATCATTTTTACTTTTTGCAAATATATTTTGGATAGTTTCTACTCAACTTACTAATTACTATCGTGTACGTAGGCAAAATTCAATATTTAGATTGTTTTCACTCATCGCTATACAGGCATTCGTTTTTATTTTGGGATTTTTCTCATACTTCGCGATTTTTAGAGAAGGAGATGTAGTAAATAATCAATTTAAAATATTAGTATCCATTCTATTTGGTGTGGCATTATTAAAGTTACTCATTTTTTATGCTTTAAAACGTTACCGTTCTGTAGGAATGAACTACATAAACGTAGTTTTAATAGGGTTTGACGAAACATCAAAAAATATTATTCAACTATTCAAAAGCAGATCAGATTTAGGCTATCGTTTTCAAGGGTTTTTCACAAATAAAGAATTGGATCATAAAGATTATTTAGGAAATATTATACAGTCTTATAATTATTTGAAGGAAAATAACATTGACGAAATATTCTGCTCAGTTTCGTCTTTAGATAATAAACAAATAAAAGAGCTTACAAAGTTTGCAAATCAAAATTCCATTACCTTAAAACTGATACCCGAAGCAGATGAATTATATAGTAAAAATGTTAACCCAGAATACTATGAAAATACGCTTATATTAAACGTAAAAAGGCTTCCACTAGAAATATGGGGGAATCGTTTTTCGAAACGTATTTTTGATATAGTTTTCTCATTTTTTTTGTTGGTTTTTATTATGTCATGGTTAACACCAATTCTCGGACTTTTGATAAAATTAGAGTCTAGTGGCCCAATATTATTTAAACAAAAAAGAGAAGGTTTAGGAAGCGGTAAGTTTACTTGTTACAAATTTCGTTCAATGAAGGTTAATAAAATGTCAGATAGTGTACATGCGACTAAAAATGACGAAAGAGTTACGCGAATGGGGTTTTTTATACGTAAAACAAGTATAGATGAGCTACCTCAGTTCTTTAATGTTTTAAAAGGAGATATGAGTATAGTAGGTCCAAGACCCCATATGAGTAGTCTATCAGTAGAATACCAAAAAGATATTGATAACTATATGGAAAGGCATACAGTTAGACCCGGAATTACTGGACTTGCGCAAGTTAGTGGTTATAGAGGAGAGGTTAAAAAAAGATCAGATATTAAAAACAGAATTCGATTCGATATTTTTTACATAGAGAATTGGTCGTTTCTTTTAGATATAAAAATAATCCTGAATACAATTTTAAATGTATTTAAAGGAGAAGAAAAAGCATATTGAACTATAACTTACAAATAACTGCCACTATTGTTGTATATGAAGAAGATCTTGATATACTTAAAAATACCGTTGAATGTTTTTTGAAGATACCACTACAGAAGCGGTTATTTATAATTGATAATTCGGCCATAAATAATTTGAGTAAAACCTTTATTAATGATGAAATTGAATATGTTTTTATCGGGGAAAATATAGGTTTTGGTGCAGGACATAATAGGGTAATTAATAAAATAAAAAATAATTCTAAATATCATTTGATATTGAATCCTGATGTCACATTCTTCCCAAGTGTAATTATGAGTCTGGTGGAGGAGTTTGAACGCCGGAACGAGGTGGCGATGATTGCGCCAAGGGTTGTTTTTTCTAACGGAGAACATCAATATACGTGTAGAAGATATCCAACCATATTTGATTTACTGGCAAGAAGATTGAGCGTGTCAAAAAGAACCATAAATATTGGTGAATATGTTGATACTGACTTATCTAAACCCTTTTATCCAGATTTTATTCACGGTTGTTTTACGCTGTTTAAAACAGAAGACTTTGTAAAAATAAAAGGTTTTGATGAACGCTATTTTTTATATATGGAAGATGTAGATATCTGTCGAAAAATAGATCAAATAGGCAAAAAAAAATTATATTATCCATATGTACAAATTAGTCATAGCCTTCAAAAAGAGTCATCAAAGAGTTTTCGATTATTCTTAACACATCTAAATTCTAGTATCAAGTATTTTAAAAAATGGGGATTTTGAATCCAGAACCAAATTGCACAGTGTATATTTGCATGTAAATTAATGAAAGAATGAACATCTTAATATTAGGTTCGGGCGGACGAGAGCATGCATTTGCACTAAACCTTTCTAAAAGTAATAAGGTTAATCAATTATTTG
>RCNB010005822.1_pt1 | contig 11529 bp, 12 predicted proteins | sample 2041321 | NCBI WGS metagenome assembly RCNB01 (sample SAMN09708232, study PRJNA481090) | Marine sediment metagenome, whole genome shotgun sequencing project.
GAGTAATTTCAGATGCCGGTTGTCCTGGAATTGCCGACCCAGGAGCTAATGTGGTGATGGAAGCGCATCGAAAAGGAATTAAAGTTATACCTCTTGTTGGACCATCCTCCATATTAATGGCCATGATGGCTAGTGGTTTTAATGGTCAGAACTTTGCTTTTAATGGTTATTTGCCTATTGATAAGGGAGAAAGGAAATCGGCCATTAAGCGGCTTGAAAAGTTATCGATAGAATTTGATCAGTCACAATCTTTTATAGAGACTCCTTATCGTAACAATCAATTATTAGAAAGTCTATTAAGGACTTTACGCGGCGAAACAATGATTTGCATAGCCTGTGATATTACTCTTTCATCCGAATTTATTAAAACAGCGACTGTTAATGAATGGAAAAAAATAAAGGTGGACCTTCATAAAAGACCCACCTTATTCATTCTTCAAAACTAATTTTTCTCTTTTATGCCTTTTTATTAGGAACAATATTAGAAGTATCATAACCAGAAAACTTCTTTAAATAATGTCTAATTGAGGTACCATTAGCATCTTTAAAACCTTCAGCTCCGTAACTTCTTAAAAATTTCTTTACGTTACCAGCCCCTGCAAGGTGTGCAGCTGCTAGTATTCCAGATTCGGTTACCTTAACACCGCCAATATATCTTCCATCAAAACGCTTAATATCTCGCCTCAATATCCATTTATTTCTTGACGTATATGCACCAAAAGCTTTTTCTTGAAGACTCGCATCTTCCATAAACGTAGAAGCGTTATAAATACCAATCATCTTCAATGTAGATTTTGAAAATTGGTATTTACCCATATATCCATATCTATTTACTACAGTATAGCTGCCACGTGACTCCTTGAAACCAAGAGCTTCTTTAAAACCAACATAGGTTTTTCCTAAGAATAAATCAAAAACTACATCTTCTTCTAATGCAGAAAGTGCGTCACTCTGGCTAGGTACATGAAAATTAAGAACCATACCTTCTGTCTTATATGTTGATAAATCAACTTTCTTGAAAGACAATGTACTCACCGCCGGAACCGATATGATAAGAATTAAGGCGATATGTAATATATTTTTCTTCATTTTTAAAAATTTAAGTGAGAAAATTCACACCTCATTTTCAGCGTGCAAAGATACAATATTATTTACCAATTTTTTTTTTAGATTGTTAATAAATGTTAAAATGAAAGCACACGATACTATCAATACATTTCTTACAATTTTATTATACAAAATTAAAAAAGTGACTCATAATAAAAACAGACATTTATCATATTTAGGAAAATAGTTACGAGTGAGATAACCCCCTTATATAACTAACAAACAATATTTTATGAAGATTTACTGATTTTAAATAATGTCTTATAATAATAGGAATTAGAACAACTGCTAGAATACTCCGCTAATAATCATCCCAAGAAATCTCTAGTTAATACCTAAATGAGATCCTAGCGATTCACGCCATTGGCATTAACCCAACGTACGTATTCTTGTTTATTTCGGCTATGCTGTGAAAAAGTTTTGGCAAATTTATGGTAGCCAAAGTTAGAAACATCAGCAACAAAGAAAATGTAGTCGTGCTTTTCGTAATTAAGAACACCTTCAATAGATGATATATCCGGCATTGTAATAGGTCCCGGAGGAACACCTGTATACTTATAAGTATTGTATGGAGAATCTATTTCTAGATCGACATATAATACACGTTTTATTATTTGGTCAAAATCATTTTCTGTTAATTTTTTTGCATAGATAACGGTAGGGTCGGCCTGTAAGAGCATTCTCTTTTTTAAACGATTCAGATAAACTCCTGCGACCCTAGGGCGTTCTTCAACTTTAGCGGTTTCCTTTTGAACAATGGCAGCAAGAGAAATAACTTCTTCTTTACTTAGCCCTATGGCTGCAGCTTTTTTTAATCGTTCAGTATTCCAAAAAGTATTGTATTCCTTAAGCATTCGGTCACGAAAGCTTTCAGCAGTGGCATTCCAATATACTTCATATGTATTAGGTATAAATATGGCCAAGGCAGTTGCTTCAGTTAATCCTAACCCCTCTAAAAATGTTGAATCCTTAAATGCTTTCAGAAGTGAGAGACTGTCCGCTTCGATAATATTAGATAAATGACCAGCTAAATTTTCTAACCGCTCCTGATTATTAAACTTTACGAAAATCGGTGTGTTTTCACTCCTAATTGTATTAACAATGTCGTTATTATTCATTCCCTTCTTAAGGATATAATGACCCGGTTTAACATTACCGGGGTAGCCTTTTCTATTTGCGACTGCTTCGAAAGCGATAATATTGTCGAGTAAAGGCTTTAATTCTTTTATAACATCACTAAATCGAGAACCTGTAGGAATATAAATATGTGCCTCTTCATTGTTGAATGCGGTATTTGTCGTAAAAACACTGGTATACACATAATAGGCAAAGCCTCCCATTATTAATAATCCAATAAGCGCTACCGCCCATAATATTTTCTTAAAGTACATCTTTAGTTAATTGAAATAAATGTTCATCTTTAAATACTCCTTCAGAATAAATCCAATCTTTTTTAATCCCCGTCTGCAAGAAACCCACTTTCTTGAATAACTCAATGCTCCGTTCATTATCTCCTGTAACGTTTGCATATAACTGATAAACATTTAGATGCGTAAATGCATAGCTACAAATCATTTCTATAGACTGAGAAGCATAGCCTTTACCTCTATCTGCTTCATCAAAAATGACAATACCTAAACCGACTCTTTGGTGTTTTGGATCAAAATCGAACAAATCAACAAAGCCAATGGAACGTCCGTCTGAAGCCAACGTTATTACTAAACGCACTTGCTTTGCCGAATAAATATCTTGATGCGAATTATTTAAATACTGGTTAAGAATATGCCTTGAGTACGGAGTACTTGTATTACTAATTTCCCATACAGATTCATCATTTTCCAATTTATATAGAAAATCTAAATCAGATGGCTCCAGTGCACGTAGCACTATGTCTTTCCATTTTAATGTTATCATACCCATATACCTTTATAAACGAATGAAGCAGGACCTTCTAAATATACATTATTATAGACACCATTCGAGTGATCAAATTTAACCGTTAAAACACCTCCAGGAGTTTTTAATATCACCTTTTTAGAATTCACAATTCTCGTCTCAAAAAGTGACAAAGCAACCGCAGTCACACCTGTCCCGCAAGACAATGTCTCGTCTTCTACTCCTCGTTCATATGTTCGTACTGAAAACATATCCTCCCCAGTTTGCTCAACAAAATTCACATTCGCACCGTCCGTTCCATAGATAGTATGCCGTATTAAAGCTCCATTTATTTTAACGTCGAATTCCTTTAAATTCTCGACAAGTTCCACATGATGAGGCGAGCCAGTATTTAAAAAGGTATAATTTTCTGAAATAATAATGTTTTTAACATCATTCATTCTTAACAGTACTTGACCATCTATTATTGTGGCTTCATGAAATCCGTCCACAGCTTCAAATTTTGTAAAGTCACCAATAATACCTAGTTGTTTTGCAAATTTAACAATACATCTTCCACCATTACCACACATCGAACTAAGGTTTCCGTCGGCATTATAATATACCATTCGAAAATCCAATGAAGGATGTTCTTCTAATAATATCAAGCCATCTGCGCCAATACCAAATCTTCTATCGCATAATTTCTTTACAAATTCGATATCATTTTTTGGAAAACAATCGATACGATTATCAATCATCACGAAGTCATTGCCGGTACCTTGATATTTATAAAATGAAATATTCATTGCGGCAAAGGTATAAAAAGACTAACGGAGTTTAACTCTTTTATTATGTCAATTCAAAGACTTAATTGAAGCCTAATTCTTTGTTAAATGAGCGTTAAAAGTGAAACAATGTTAAAATATACTCGTCTTATTTATGTTGAACTTAATGAATCTAAAAACACTTTATCTATGAAACAGTTAGTTCGTTTATTTTTGGTAGCCGTTTTTGCAGGTGCAACAACCCTCGGAGGGTACAAATATTTTATCGAAGAAGAGACCGCAACATTTACCTCACAGGAGAATTCTTCTACGTTCATCCCAACCAGTTTTTCCTCTAACCCTAGTCCTATGGATTTGGATTTTACAGGAGCCGCAGAAAAAACAATTCACGCTGTTGTACATGTAAAAAACACAACCTTTAGCAAGCAACCAACGAACGCTATGGAATATTTTACAGGTGGAGGACGAACGCGTGAAACGGTAGGATCTGGAAGTGGTGTTATTATCTCCCCGGACGGATATATAGTAACGAACAATCATGTAATTGATAAAGCAACTCAACTGGAAGTAACTCTAAACAATAATAAAACATATCAAGCCGAATTAATAGGAACGGATCCTAAGACCGATATTGCTCTAATTAAAATTGAAAGTGACGAAAAATTACCGTTTGTCCCCTTCGGTGATTCAAATGACTTAAAGATTGGAGAATGGGTATTGGCTGTTGGTAATCCGTTTAATTTGACCTCAACGGTAACTGCAGGAATAGTTAGCGCTAAAGCTCGTGACCTTAATGAATTTGATGGTAAGCCACAATCATTTATACAAACAGATGCCGCTGTAAACAGAGGTAATAGTGGAGGAGCATTAGTAAACATCAACGGAGAGTTGATTGGAATCAACACCGCAATTTCTTCGGAAACAGGATCTTATGTAGGATACTCTTTTGCAGTACCTTCTAACAATGCTAGGAAAGTAATTGAAGATATTATGGAATTTGGAGATGTCCAACAAGGCATTCTCGGAATTAGAGGAGGTAATTTAAATTCAAAAACTGCTATTCAATGGGGAGTTGAGGAGACACAGGGAGTTTATGTTGCCGGAATTGAAAAGGGCAGCGGCGCGGATAAAGGTGGAATTCAAGAACGTGATATTATCAATCATATTGATGGATTTAACGTGACAAAATTTTCTGATTTGACAGGTTATATAGGCTCGAAACGCCCTGGAGAAGTTGTTCAAGTCACTGTAGTGCGTAATGGCAGCGAAAAAATAATTCCAGTGACTTTAGTAAAACTTGAAACCTATGAAATTAGTTCACTTGGTTTAGAGGTGAAAAATGCCAGTACAACAGATTTGAGCGACAGAGATGTTGCACATGGCGTTATAGTCACAAAGGCATTAACTAGAGACATCGCTAAATATGGTCTAGCGGGGGTCTTGATAACAAAAATTAATGATGAAAAAGTCTCTAACATTGACGATGTAAAAGGTATAATGGCAAACAGAGATTTTAAGTCACCAATAAAGATGACTTTTAAGACGCAAAATGGCGAGTTAAACACATTTATTTTCAGATAAGTTCAAATACTTTCTGAAGGAATACCCCTCTAATCTTGATTGATTTAGAGGGGTATTTTATTTTTATAAAAATCACTTACGAAAACGATTGAAATAACTACTTTTGCACAAAAATTACAACCCTTAAAACACCACTATTATGAGTTTTGATGAAGTTTATGAAAAAGAACTGTCTTTTCAAACCGATCGCCGTAAAGCTACCGTAGAGTTCATTAGTATTATTAGTGATCTTTGGTATGACAAATCAATCGAGTTGATAATCTTCCGTAATCAAATTATTGACCGTAACGTAAGTGAAATCCTGAACATTCACGAATATGCTGTCGAGTTTGTACAAAAGCCGATTTCAATATTTGACTCGGTCGAAATTGCTCAGGCTATCCAAACACTCGATCTTCCACCCGCAAAATTGGACATTGGAAAATTGACCTACGAATATCACCTGGAGGACAATAAGTATTCAAATGCACTCGCATTTGTTTCAGATAAACTAAAAAACGCAAAAGACACGGACTCCATCATACCGAAAGATATTGTATTATATGGCTTCGGAAGAATTGGTCGTTTAGTCGCGAGGGAGCTAATGACCAGAACTGGTCAAGGAAATCAAATGCGTTTGCGCGCGATTGTAACTCGTGGTAAAGGTGACGCAACGGTTCTAGAAAAGAGAGCGTCCTTATTACAGTATGATTCCGTTCACGGTGATTTCCCTGGAACTGTCCGCGCGGACGCTGAAAACAATACTTTGATAATAAATGGCACGACTGTCCATATGATTTCAGCGAATAGTCCGGAAGAAATAGACTATACTGCCTACGGTATTGATGACGCACTGATAATTGATAATACAGGGGCATTTAGAGATAAAGAAGCCTTAAGCCGTCACCTAGTGCCTAAGGGAGCTTCAAAAGTATTGCTTACTGCACCGGGCAAAGGAGTGCCAAATATTGTACACGGTGTAAATCACAAAGAACACAATCCGGATACAGTTGATATATTCTCGGCGGCATCCTGTACAACGAATGCGATAACACCTGTTTTGAAAGCTATTGAAGATACATTTGGGGTAGTTCAAGGACATTTGGAGACTATACATGCGTATACGAATGATCAAAATTTGGTCGATAATATGCATAGTAAGTACAGACGTGGTAGAGCAGCAGCACTTAATATGGTAATCACTGAAACGGGTGCTGGAAGTGCAGTAACAAAAGCATTACCTTCATTTGAAGGTAAATTAACTTCAAATGCAATTCGAGTGCCTGTTCCAAATGGTTCTTTAGCAATATTGAAACTTGAGCTAGAGACTGAGACTTCGATTGATGCAATTAATTCAACCTTAAAAAAATATGCCTTAGAAGGTGATTTAGTAGAACAGATAAAGTACTCTTTGAATAATGAACTAGTATCTAGCGACATCGTTGGATCTTCTGCTCCTTCAATTTATGACAGCAATGCTACAATTGTAGCAAAGGATGGTAAAAATGTCGTACTGTATATTTGGTATGACAACGAATATGGGTATAGCCATCAAGTTATTCGATTGGCTAAATATATTTCTAAAGTAAGAAGATATGCTTACTATTAGTCTTTGTTAAAAATAAATTAAAAAGCCCGTTGTCGAACCAACGGGCTTTTTAATTTATTGACATATAAAGACTTAACTACTTATACCGATTTAACATTCAAATGTCGTATTAAATCTCCCATCCCTTACGATAAGCTCGTTTTACCCATTGATTTGCCATATCATAATTGGTTACTTTCATCGCATCACCATCCCATTTAATGGTTCGGCGTCCCGGATAATTGAAAGGATCCCAATCACCTAATTTTTTACCTTCTTTTAGTATCTTTTGCTGATATGCTTTTAATGCTAGATTCCCCATTAAGACCGCTTCGGTTAAAGGGCCTCCATATGAAAATGGTGATGAAGTAATTCCTCCATTTATGCAAGCATCTACCCATTCGCCTTGGTGCGTAGTTTCTACTCTTTTTATCGTCTGTGCAGGTGGTATGAAATCTTTCATTCGCTCGGCAGGCAATAACCTTGGGTTTCCTGAGTAAGTATCAGTTACCATGATTCCATCACTTCCGTGAAAAATACTTCCTCCACCATCTCCTCCTGGGCTCTCACCATCTTTTAGTTCTACTGGAAGGTCTGGCATAATGCCGCCATCGTACCAATTAAGAGAAACGTCTCCATGCTTCTTAGTGTCGAATTTTAATCGCACTATTGATGAGGGGGGGCAGGTTCCCTTATAATCAGCTTCTACAAAGTCTCCAGACCAAACGGTTGTACAACTCGCTTCATGTAGGCCTAATGTTTTAAACGGCGTTTCCATAATATGACAGCCCATGTCCCCCATTGCACCTGTTCCAAAGTCCCAAAACCCTCGCCATTTAAAAGGCAAATAGTTCGAATTGAAGTCACGCATGGCAGCAGGCCCCAACCATAGATCCCAATCCAACGTGTAAGGAATAGGCTCCTTTTCTATAATACTTCTAAAACCTTGGGGCCAAACTGGACGGTTAGTCCAACAATCAACCCGATGAACCTTACCTATAACACCGGCATTAATCAATTCTTGTGCTAATCGTATACCTTCCCCTGAGGCTCCCTGATTTCCCATCTGAGTTACAATATCCATTTCCGCTGCGACTGACGCCATAAGTCTGGCTTCATAAATATTGTGAGTTAGTGGCTTTTCACAATACGTATGCTTTTTCGCATTCATAAACGGCAGAGAAATAGCTGCGTGTGTGTGATCTGGCGTAGCAACGGCTATTGCATCTATATCCTTTAAGTGGTTGTCGTATATTTTTCTGAAATCCTTGTATCTTCTAACCTTAGGATATGCCGAATAAGTACCGGCAGCTCGGACATCATCGACATCACAAAAAGCTACAAATTTCACCTTTCCGGTCTCATGAAGTCCATTAATGACTCCTCCACCTCGACCCCCAACACCAATGGCTCCAACATATAAGGTGTCACTAGGCGGAATATGATTACCCCCTAGAACAAAGCTAGGAACAATTGTAAACGCAGCTCCGACGGCTGCAGATTTTTTAACAAATGAACGACGTTTCATCTTTACTATTTTTTTTGTTGTCTAAAGATATAAAAAGCTTACCAAAATTTAATAGTTAAGGTGTCTCTATAATAAAATTTATACATTTAAATATTTAAATGTATAAACATGAAAGTAATTCGTGCCACCCCAGATCATTTATCTCAACTTTCTCAATTATTTGATCTATATCGAGTTTTTTACCAGCAACCGTCAAATTTGGATGCAGCCAAAAATTTTTTAAAAGACCGATTTCTAAATAGTGATTCGGTAATTTTTATTGCTATTGCTTCAGATGGAACTGGATTAGGCTTTACGCAATTATATCCGAGCTTTTCTTCCGTGTCGATGATGTCTACCTATATATTAAATGATCTCTTTGTCACTTCCGAAGCAAGAAAAAAAGGTGTAGGAGAAGCACTAATGGAAAAAGCAAAACACTTTGCTATATCGCAAGGTGGAAAGGGACTCACATTAGAAACTGCTATAGATAATCCTGCCCAAAAATTATATTTACGTCTTGGATTTAAAAAAGACAGCGATGTGAATCATTATACTTGGGAGGTGTAATTTACTTTAATTACATTATTTTTACATTTTAATACAAAAGACATGGATCATCTTACCAAACTAGAGGAAATGCTGAATCAAGCAAACCTTGAAATTAAAAATGGAAAGTATGAAGTCGCTTCAAATATTCTTGAGAAAATAATCGATATAGATCCTAATTTTGGTAAAGCTTATAATCATTTAGGTTACCTCTATGAAGTAAAATTCAAAGAATACGAGAAAGGGGAAACGCTGTATAAATTATGCCTTGAAAAAAGTCCGATGTACCCTGCCGTTTATTACAACTATGCAGTATTGTTGTCAACCCTTGGAAAATATGACGATTTAAAAGTGCTCTTAGATAAAGCTGTTACTATTCCAGGGATCACTTTGTCCACTATGTATAATGAGTATGCAATAATGTTCGAGCAACTATCTAATTTAGATATCGCCATTGAACATTATAAAAAATGTGCGATGAGCACCCTGGATAAAAATGTTCTAACACGGGCGAAAGAGTCTATAGAACGATGTAAAATGAAGAAAGAATTACGCTAGACCATATGCGAATAGATATAATTACCGTATTACCTGAATTACTTCGAAGCCCTTTTGAGGCATCTATATTGAAACGTGCGATTGATAAAGGACTTGTTTCAATACATATGCATAATTTAAGAGAGTTTGCCACTAACAGCTATAATCAAATTGATGACTACCAATTTGGTGGTGGAGCAGGCATGGTGATGATGATAGAACCTATAGATAAGTGTATATCCAAACTTAAATCCGAAAGGGATTATGACGAGGTTATCTATATGACTCCCGATGGGGAAACATTGAATCAAGGCATTGCGAATCAAATTTCATTGAAAGAAAACATTATTATACTTTGTGGTCATTATAAAGGTGTAGATCAACGAGTACGCGATCATTTTATTACAAGGGAAATATCTGTTGGAGATTTTGTTCTTAGCGGTGGTGAGTTGGCCGCAGCAATTGTTTGCGACGCTGTAATCCGACTTATTCCTGGGGTATTAGGAAATGAAACGAGTGCATTGACAGATTCCTTTCAGGATGATTTACTAGCTCCGCCTATCTATACACGGCCTTCAGAATACAAAGGCTGGAAAGTTCCTGATATTCTATTAAGCGGTCATACCTCAAAAATTGAAGCTTGGCGAGAAGCCGAAGCACATAAAAGAACCGAAAAGCTTCGTCCAGATTTATTGGAAGAATAAAAACAACTAACATCCTTGTGACTCGAAGTACTCTCAAAAAAGTAGAAACTTATTCCGTTCCTTCTATGGATCGTCGAATTCGTCTTTCGGATGTAGCGGCCGGAACATTCAAAACAATTCTGTCTCGGAAAGGATTTAAAAGTGCAATCAAAACCGGACTCGTTACCTTGAACGGTAAAATTGCCGTAACTGCTGACTATATTTCGGGTGGTGAAGTTATTGAGTTGTTTCAAAATCCACTTCAAAATAATAAACCGGCAATAGAGCTAAAAATAGAAATCATTTTTGAAGATGATTACCTGGCTATTGTGTACAAACCAGCCGGAATTGTTGTAAGCGGGAATAGAAAATATACTTTGGAAAATGCATTGGAACACAATCTTGCTAAAAGCACACAGGACGATGCCTTATTTAGACCAGAACCAGTGCATCGATTGGACTACCCTACAAGTGGCCTTTTGGTTATTGGAAAAACATCACGAGCACTCATAGCTTTGAACAAAATGTTTGAAGAAAAGTCTATTCAGAAGACATACCATGCAATTACTATAGGTGTTATGTCTGATCATGGAATCATCGAAGAACAGATTGAAAACAAAAACGCTAAAACAAGCTTTCAGGTTTTAAAAAGAATCGAATCACGTAAATACGAATCCCTTAATCTTGTAAAACTAACTCCGTTTACTGGGAGAAAGCACCAATTAAGAATTCATTTAGCATCTATTGGCACTCCAATTCTGGGAGACAGTAAATATGGAAAGGAAGGGCTAATTGGCAGTGGAAACGGCCTATTTCTGCATGCTTCTGGACTCACTTTCATACATCCGGTGACCTATAAAGAAGTTTCTAAGAACATACCCCTGACGAAAAAAATTTTAAAATTATTTCCTAGCTCCTAAGATGTGGGTAATCAAAAGATGATACTAGTCGCTTTTGAGAAACTCGCTAATGTTAATAGACATAGTTAAAACAAGCGCTTACAAGATAAAAACAAAGCCGAAGACCTTTATTTAAAATATTCGAATAAAACGCTTTGTTTTCAAGATAGAATTCTTAATTTCGCACCCACTTAATCCAACCTCTGGCGAAAAACGTGAATGTTGTTTTAATAAAACTATATTAGAAAATAAAAATGGAAGAGTTAATTAAATTTGTTCAAAACGAATTTGTTGCGACAAAAGATTTTCCTCAATTCGGAGCAGGTGATACGATTACCGTATACTATGAAATCCGTGAAGGTGAAAAAACAAGAACTCAGTTCTTTAAAGGAGTAGTGATTCAGGTTAAAGGTACCGGAAGTACTCAAACCTTTAC
>RCNB010003232.1_pt1 | contig 11528 bp, 8 predicted proteins | sample 2041321 | NCBI WGS metagenome assembly RCNB01 (sample SAMN09708232, study PRJNA481090) | Marine sediment metagenome, whole genome shotgun sequencing project.
CGTTCCAAATATGCGTGGTCAAAAACTAATGCTATACCACTTGGATTCAATTCATTTTGCCAACCGAATTGATTTTTTACATCCGTAGGGGAAAAGAAAATCTTGTGCTGGAACAAATTGGGATGTGAATGATACCACCCTACCATAAACCAGTTTTTTTCCAGATACATCGAATTAGCTTTTTCAAAGAAGATGTAGTCATTTATTGAAAATTCGACTTCTACACTACTTCCGTGAGAGATAGGTACGGAATCTTCAATTATCACATTTTTAAATTTCTTATCTTCGCTTTCTTCGTGATGTCCAATGAGCACTCCCATTACTTCTATACACTGAGAATGAATTCTCGCCTTATTTCCAAAACGTAATACGTGTAGCACCATTTTATAAAATGCAAGTGGCTTTATCTTTACAACACTACTATCTACATCTTTTCCCAATTTTAATCACTTCAGCTTTTAAGAACTTAATGAATTTATTCTACAATAGTTTTATTTTTAACAATAATAATTTTAAACTGTTAATATAAATGTATAGTGAATGATAATTTAATCGTCTTTTTCATTTATATCTTTTTTTAGATTCTTAATTTTTACGACAATCTTAGTCGATACCTAAATAAAAATACTCCTTCTTTTTGTAAGAAATGTTAAGTGGAAATAATAGAAAAAAAGATTTAATTTAAGGGGGTAGAGGTTTGCCGCAGTAAGGACAGAATTTCCATTCCAGATCTTTTCCACAACTAGGACAAAAAGTGGAAGCTCCAGTTGTAGGTCTATCATGAGGAGGAACGCCTCTGCTTGCTCCTTTAGGGATTGAAGGTAAACTTCTTGTAGTTTTTAGCGTTGATGGTGCTTGTGAACTCTCTTGGTCTCTTTTTTCTTCTTTAACGTACTTCATTCTCTCTTGAAACGCCTGGCGTTTTTCTTCTTCTAATTCTTGACTTGACTTCATACCTTCTTCTTTTACCCAACCCGTTGCTGCTGGTCTTTTTATTTCGCTTTCCGGAACTTTTTCTAATTCCACTTCTTTAGCTTCAGATATCGGGGTTGCAGCTTTTTTTTCTTCCTTTCTGGTAATAGCCTGCTTAGTTAATGCATGGGTAGTTTTCATAATTTGGTGTGGGTTTATATTTGGAATTGCTACTGTCCTCAGCACCCATCCAACTATGAGATTTTGGTTAGGAAACCCAGAGGCGCTCATATCTTCATCTTTAAAAACATAAGAATCAATAACATTATTACCTTTTAGCAGACGGACAGCCCATTTACCGTTAATAAGCCCTAATTGAATTCTATACGATGTTCCAGAAATTCCAAGTTGACTACTTAGAGGTTCGAATCCTTTTTCAGAAATAATTACATCAACTCAATTTAAAATAAATTTTAATTAATTGGAAGCAAATCTAATTTGTTGAAATTATAATATTATCATAATTTTCGAGTTTAAATAATTTTTTATTTGGTTGAAAAAAAAAGATTATTTTGGGGTTTAATCACAATCGAAGTAAAATAAAATCTAAAAAAATAGACATAAATATGAGATTTTGTATAAATATATCAAAAAATCAATCATTGAATTAAAAACATGACCGTATTTATTCCTAAGGATGTATATTTGACGACTGTTGCAGCATGTGTGAGGTTTGCTAATAAACGAATTGATAAAGACGATTGGCTTGAGGTTTCAGGCATATTTATTGGAAGAAATGAAGGAGACGATGTATATATAACAAAATCACATCCAATAATGCATCAAGAATTAGATAAAGATGCTGTTATTGATCAATATAAATGGGGTGACGAAGATTATGAAGCTCTCGCTATTATTGATGGGGAAGCCTTTTCAAATGGTGAATTTACAGTAGGGTGGTGGCACAGCCATCCTGGATTCAAGGTAATGATGTCCCATATTGATATCAAAACTACATTAAGTTATCAAATAAATAATCCTCTTGCGATTTCATTAGTATTTAATCCCGAAAGATTAGTGAGGCAAATTGAGCTTGCGGAAAAAAAAGGTGATCCCGTAACACAACTTGAAGGCGATCCTGGATTTAAAATATTTAGCCTAGATGATGTAAATAAAGGAATTCAAGCGTCTTATCACACCTTAGATTATGTAATTAATGGTTTCGATACTAAAGAACAAATGGTAAAGTTAACTCAGAAATTCTTGATTGATATTACTACCATGTTCCCAAAAGACAATCTATTTGAAACTTATGAAAAGTTCATAAGCAACCGAATTAACGAGCTGAATTCACTTATTCAAGGAACAGATGAATATTTAAGCACACTTATGAGAAAAGGGGAATCTAGTAGAGTGTACGAAGTACTCGAAAATCAAACTCGCGATATTAGAAAATTTGTTGCTGAAACATTCGTCAAAATAGAAAACATAAAACAATTCATGGATTATTTGGAGTATAAAGAACGAGATCTCATTATTCCAAAGATAAAAGAAATTCTGTCTCAATGGGACGAAACTATTGAACACTTAAATGAAACGCTTACAGAGATAGCTAAAAAGTATTAATCCTTGAGAAGTTTTTTCTACTTATAATCTATTGTTTAAAGGGAAAATCTTTATTTTAATTATTCCCTTTTCTACTTTATAAATTAATTAGCTATATTCGATTATTATGCGCAAAGTTCAATTTCCTTTTGTTGCTGTTTTAGGACAAGAAAGAATGAAGCTCGGTCTTATTTTAAACGTTATCGATCCTCAAATTGGTGGAGTATTATTAACTGGCCAACAAGGGACGGGTAAATCTACAGGAGTACGATCTCTTGTAGAAGTTATGCCTAACATTGAAGTTGTTAAAAATTGTCAGTTTTCTTGCGATCCAAAATCTCATATAGATGATCTCTGCAAAGAATGTCGCAATAAAAAAGAAAACGGAAAATTGGAAATTGAAATTAAAGATATGAGGCTCATTAACCTTCCTTTAGGCGTAACCGAAGACATGGTCACTGGATCATTATCTATTGACAAAGTCCTAACTGAAGGAATCAGGAGTCTTCACCCTGGACTTCTCGCTAAAGCTAATCGTGGTATCCTTTATATCGATGAGATAAATTTGCTCCAAGATCACATAGTCGATACTTTGTTAGATGCTTCTGCTTCTGGTATTAATATTATTGAGCGGGAAGGAATTTCGGTCATGCACCCATCCAGGTTTGTGTTAGTTGGGTCTATGAACCCAGAAGAAGGGGATCTTCGCCCACAGATCGCTGACAGACTCGGTTTAGAGGTAAAAATAAAAGCACCAAGAGATGCAAAACTACGCGCTGAAATTACTAAAAGAGTAATTGATTTTGATGATAATCCTAAAGCATTCATAAAAAAATACGAGCAAGAACAAGAGGAATTAAGAAAAAAAATAGTAAAGGCTCGTGAATTGATTAAAGCTGTCAAAATTCCATCATCGGTTTACGAATTTGTATCTCGATTAGTTAACGAATTGGATATTTTTTCGCAGAGAGCCGATATAACGTTTATTCGGTGTGCTAGAGCCCACGCAGCTTTTAATGGGAGGACTGAAGTTGCTGAAGAAGATTTAAACGCAGCAATGGATTTAGTATTCGAACACCGAATAAAGTCGCTTCATTACGAAATGACGCCAGAAGAAGTTAAAGCTAAAATTGTTGAAGTATACGGAAAGATTCAAAAAGCGTACGAGGATCCAAAAACATATAGGCCAAATAAAGACACTGAGGGACCCTTGAAGCACGATGATACTCCCCAAAAGGAATTCAAACGTCAATCAGTTGATCCTAAAAAAGTTGATATCCCGGAAACAAAAGAACAGAAGTTGCCTCCACCCAAATACCCGGATAATAAGAAACGAAATCCTTCACCTGCTGGTGGTTGGAAAGTAAAAGATATTCCAGAATATGACGAACGAGAATTTAATTTCTTTGAGTCCGGAGTGGATTCGTTGCCATTAATTTATCAAATGGAAACTAAAATGACTTCTGTTTTAGATACTATCAGAAAAGATCGAAAAGTTTCCGATTATGGTGGCAGAGGAATTGGAAGGCGGATTAAGATTGCCTCTTCTCAAAAAGGTAGATATGTATCGTATAGAACCCCGATTAATCGACCAAAAACCATTGCTCTCGACGCAACTATACGGAATTATTTAAAAAACACGATATATAACCAAACAGATATTGAATTTCCAATTAAATTTGACAAGTACGACCTGATGGATAAAATTTACGAGTATCGAGCTCCTTTAGTACTTTTTTTTGTTCTCGATAGCTCAGCTTCAATGTTTTATGTAATCAAACAAATGACAGATGTTATTCTTTCTCTTCAACGGGAAGGCTACAGAAAAAAGGATAAGTTAAGTTTGATCATTTTTAGAGCGAAAGAGGCAATAGTCCTTCAGAAACCTACCGTTTATTTTAAATCTGCTGTAAACAAGCTCAAAAAAATTGAAGGAAAGTCTTATACTCCTATGGCTGCGGCTTTAATAAAATGTATAAAATTAATTGACTCTGAAAAACTAAAGAATCGAAACATAATTCCTGTTGTTTTTGTATGCAGCGATTTAGGAGCAAATATTTCCTACAAATACCCCGATTTAATTGCTCAAGTTCAATCAGACTACACTTTGATTGTTAACGAATTAAAAGCTTTGACAAAACAATTATCTAAAAAAGGAGCGCATATGGTGGTGTTAGAACCGAAAAAATCCTACGCAACTAGAGCGTTAGGTGTAAATACTTTTGCAGCGGATCAGATAAAAAGGAATTTCAAAAAATACGGAAACGCTGAAGCTTTCCAATTTGATCGGGTTAACCCTAAAAACTTAATATTAGAACTGAAAAAAATAATTTAAGTTCATAATTAACTTCTTATTATTTAATTTATGAGCAATAAAGAAGAATCTATTTTAGTTGCTGGTTTTAACACTCGCCCTTTAGTCTATTCTTTACACAGAGCAGGATATGATGTGTATGCTGTTGATTTCTTCGGTGATCTTGATCTTTATCCATATGTTAAAGATAGCTTAATACTTACCAAAAAATTAAACAAAAACTATAATTTAGTTAAAAATAATTATAACGAGTATCTCCCGCTTTTAATTTTAGAACTTTTAGACAAATATCCTGATATAAAATATTTAATAATTGGAAGTGGTTTAGACGACGGTATAGAAGAAAGAGCTCTCATTTTAAAAAATATTAATCGAAAGAAGTGCAAAATTCTTAACCTTAATAACGAAATAGAAGCGATTAAGAGAAGCCGAAATACAGAATTCATTTTCACTGTTTTGAAAAAATTAGGATACGATGTTCCAAGAACAGTTTCCTTCGACACAGTTAGGTCTAAAGTTAACAAGTTAGAATACCCCCTTATATTAAAGAAAAAGAGTGGTTCTGGTGGAACTAATGTTTATAAAATACAGAACGAATCTGATATCTCCTTTTACATCAACTTAATTAATAGAGAAGGCTTTGTTCCAAAAGATTGGTTGATTCAGGAATATATTGAAGGGAATCCCGTAAGTTGTACGACAATATCTAATGGTGTAAAAAGTGAAGTAATTTCAGTAAATCAACAATTAATCGGGGATAGTCATTATCTTAACGCTCCAAAAGAATTTATGTATTGTGGCAATGTTGTTCCTGCTAACATATTCGCAGAAGAAAGGAAACAGATAGTTGACATTTCGTTGAAATTATCAACCAAGCTAGGTTTAAAGGGAATAAACGGATTCGATTTCGTGTTAAGAAACCATTACCCATATTTAATAGAGATCAATCCCCGAATTCCAGGATCAATAAGAGCTTCTGAAGAGGCAATGAACATTAATTTATTAGATTTGCATGTAAAAAGCTTTGCAGAGAAGGAATGGGAATTAGTTAAAAAGACGCTAAAGGATGCGAAAATCGAAAATTTTACAACCAAGATGATTTTCTTTGCTCCTAAAGAAATCGATAAAAACTTAATAAATAAAATTAACGATCTGGAATATGTTCACGATAAGTCGGAACCAGTCAAAAACATTTATAAAAACGAACCAGTTTGTACTACTTTATTTACGGCTACTTCTTTTTCTGATTCTTATCTGGGTAGTTTAAAAATAGTAGATAAGATAAAAAAGATAATTAAATAGCCTAAAGATTATTGTTTAATAATCGTTTTGATTTTTGCAATATGGCTTCTGAGGATTTTCTCGTCTCCTTCGGCCACAGCGATTGCGAGTATCCTACTCACATCTAATTCGTGGATAATAATCGAACCATGATCTCCTCCAATTATCGAGAATTCTAGACCTCCATCCAATAAGACTCCCGCTAAATTATAAATCGCGGAGATCATTGCAGATATAGTTGGTTCTGGCATAGTAGATTGAACTTTAATAGGTAAACCATCTTTGGTGATGATGGCAATCACTAGAGCGTTAGGAATTGCTCTTTTAAGAGCCACAAAGATTTCTTCCTTGATAAGATCACTCGTTTCTATAATTGCTGACATTTTTATAGCGAACTTTCTAAGCGATCGTATGTAAAAATCTAAACCTTCAAGTTCAGCTAATTCCCTATCTAAATAGGCGATTAGAGCCATATAATCAGTAAGAATTAATAGAATAATTCTTTCTTTCCCTGTTATTAAAGTATAAGCGATTTTTTGGTTTAATGAATCGTGTAACATTTTAGAGGATAGGAAAACTAAACTACTACTCGCAGCAGAAATTTCAGTTTTAGTCATTACTATGTCTTCTTTTAATTCACTTACAATTGGTGTACCATCGTGAGATGAAATGGAGATACCTAGAAGGCTTTCTTGATCTTTAATTTCTTTTTTTAATAATTCTGATAATTCTTGATTTAGTAGTTCTATATTGACGTCTTTAGACATGGAAATCTTCAAATTCTTTAAGTTTTTAACATATTAGTAATAGGAATCAAATTTAAACATATACTTTTATGAAACCCCGAAATAATGCGTACGTGATAATATTAGCAGCGGGAAAAGCGACGAGGTTGAGACCGCTTTCTAATCAAATTCCTAAGCCTTTAATCAATATCAATGAAATTCCGATGATAACTCGTATAATATCTAACTTTAAACAGGCAAGTTTTAACAAATTTATCGTATTAGTAGGATATAAACAGGAATTAATTAGAGCAGAATTATTAAAGGTTAAAGATATTGAATTACAAGTAATTGAACAGGTTAAGCAGGTGGGATCAGCTGATGCTCTCTTACTTTGCCTTGACCAATTTAATGATTTCAAATCCTCAGGATTAACTTTTTTTGTAACTGCTGCCGATATTATCTTTTTCAAAAATGAAATCAATTTAATGTATTCATTATATTGTAATTCTAAGGCAGATGTAATATTAAGCTTGATGAAATCAAGAGATAAAGACATTGCTCGTGGACACGGAAATGTGAAAATTTTTAAGAATTCAGACATAATCAAAGATTCAAATTCAAATAGGGGATTAGATATTGTGGATATTATAGAAAAACCAAGAATCGACCAAATTTTAAGTGATTATTATTCGCTTCCGCTCTATGTTTTCAATCAAAAGATTATCAAAAATTTAGCAGACGTTGATATTTCTACTCGTGGAGAGAAAGAGATACAAGACGCAATTAAAAAATCTATTCTTAATGGATTTCAAGTGAAGGGAATAAAAATAATTGATCACGATGTGACAAGTGAGAATGTTGGTAGATATCACATAACGCATTTAAGTGATATAGAAAAAATGAGTGAAAGATTTCGAGAAATTGAAGGAGAAAAGAAAATTTAAGTAGATTGCTTCTATTAAGTAAGCTTTTTTATTCAATTTTACAACTCTTAATTGGAATAAAAATATCGATTACCTAAGAATTAAAAAGTATTTCTTTTATTATATTTCTTAAAATATAAAGAAAATTCAATTTTTTTGGGATCTAAAAATGGAAGAAGACGACAGGGATAGAATTATTCGCGAATTACGGGAAGAATTGAAAAAAGTTATTAAAAAATTCGAGAATTACGACCTTATAATAAAGAGCAAAGAGGAACTTATAAATAATTTAACCAAATCTTTGGAACTAAAAGAGGATCAGATCAAAACGATGATAGACTCGATGAATTTAAAAGAACAACACAATGACACGTTAAATACTTCACTGCAATTAAAAAACGAGAAAATTAGAGATTTGGAAAAGAATATTAGAACTCAAAATGAAAAAATAAACCTATTAAATTCCTCTACTGTTGATAAAGATATTATTGCTGAGAAAGAAAATGAATTAGAAGAATGTCAGAATAAACTGGTCATTTTAAAGGGAGAGTTAGAAAAGCAAGAAGAAGACCTTGATATGTTAGATGCTGAAAACGAAAAATTAAGAAACGACCTTGCTTCCAGCTCAGACCCTCAAATCGTTGATTGGACGTACGTTGAAATTCCTAAAGAATCTATATTGAAAAAAATTCGAGAGATACTCTCTAAAGCTGTTCATAACGTAACTATTGCTGTTCCCGACATTAAAGATTTACAAGATCTACACTTATATGAAGTACGGTCTTCCGTAAATATGAAAATTATGTGTTATATCGATCCCAGCCTTGAGGATGACGAACAACTGCTAATGGAATTTGAAAGTCTTGATAATATAACTATTAGAATGTATGAAGACAAAGATAGATTCTTAATAGATCGTGATGGAGAAGAATTGCTATTCGGTATTATTGGAGAAGGAATAAATAATAATTTAATAATCCACACAAGAGATGTGAAGCATCAAAGATTACTACGAAGTCTCGTTATGGAAGGATGGTTACGAGCAAGGAAATTAGATTAATAGTATTCCATAATCTAAACTTTAATCATACTTCTATAAAAGATCTGCTTCTTTTTTTATAATGTGCAAAATGAGTAAAGCCAATATTTTTTAACATTTTAGTTATGCTCTTAAATTCGTAAGCTACTTCTTCTGGTTTATGAGCGTCTGAACCTAGTAAAATAGGAATATCTAAATCGTAAATATGTTTTATTATGTCTATACTAGGATATTGTTCCTTAACTTTTTTTCTCAAACCACTAGTATTGATTTCTACAGTAAGATCATGTTTTTTCACCAACTCAAGAGTTTCGATGACTTTTTCCATTACGCAATCTTTATCTTCAACTCTTTTATCAAATTTTTTTGGTAAATCGAAGTGGGTGACAATATCTAATTCAAATGTGGGTGATTTAATCATAACTTGCAAAGAATCGTAATATTCTATAAAGATATCATCGTTACCATCATATTCTTTATATTTATTTAAGAAACGCCCGTCGTCGAAAGCGAATACACCTGCTTTTCCAAAAAGAACGTGAACAGAGCCTAATATGTAATCTAATTTCTTTAGATAGTGTTTTAAATATTTGTTGAGTACGTGATCTTGATGCTTGAAGAAATCAATCTCGAAAGCAGTTCTAATATGTATTAGATCTACATATTTCTCTTTTAGATTGTCTAATTGAAGGATATAGGTCTCCAAATTTTTTATGGGCATTGCATAACTTTCATACGGAATATCTTTAAGAGAAGGAATTTCTGAACTTAAATATTCATAAGGAAAATGATCGCTAATTCCTATAACATTTAGATCGAGTTCAATAGCCTTTTTTACGTAATCTTCGATAGTACCAACAGCATGCTTACAAAGCGAGTTATGAGTATGCCAATCTTCATATTGCATTTTAATACGAGCTAAATATTCATAAAATTATTCTGATATTTGATACAATTAATTAAATTAGATAAAATTTTTGTTGAACTGCTAATAAAGCGAAATTGAATGGAAAATTTAAAGAGAAATAGAAATTTTTTTTAATTTATTACGAAAATTCCCAACATTATATTAATCATAAGGCATAATTTTTTAAGAGCGAAAAAGAATTAAGATACTTACTACAGCAATTTTTTAATGGGTGAGAATAATTTGAGTTCAGTAAAAAAATCAAATTTAAATATTAATGAATTATTCAAATCAGATGAAAAGCTAACCTTTTTAGTTGGAGCTGGAGTTTCAGTTGATTCTCCATCTCAATTACCCTCAGCTAGTAATATGATGAAGGCACTAATTAAATTCTCATGTACTAAATCTGAGGTTGAAAAAATCTTAACCTTTCAAGATATAAACTTTGAGACCTTATTAGGAATAATACATGACTCGCTTAATGACGATTTACAATTTTTAGATTTTTATATGGAAAGTGATAAACCTAATATCGAGCATTTTGTTATAGGTGAAATGCTTAAAAAAGGACATTTTGTTATTACAACAAACTTTGATTTCTTAATAGAGCATGCGCTGCTTCAAACAGACTATCCAAAAAAAAAAATTATCCCCGTTATTACTGAAAGAGATTATCAAAAGTTCAGTGATCCGGAAAAATTGTATAAGAACAAACGAATTCCCATTTATAAACTTCACAGCTCTCCCAAAAATATTATCACTGGAGAGGATACCCGTAATTCTTTTATCAGCACTCTAAAGCTAATAGGATCGAACCAAGATAAAAATAACATCATTCAGTTAGAGCCGTTCAAAGCTCAAATGTTAGAACGAATTTCAAATGACCGTACACTAATAGTTATAGGAATATCGGGTAAAAATGATTACGATCTTATTTCTACTCTTAAAACTATGAAAGGATTGAAAAATTTGATATGGTTCAATCACTTTGACAATAGTAAAACAAAAGGAGACCTCTACGAATATAAAAAACCTGAGAGTAGTGATCTAAGTAATCTAGATGATTTAGATCAACATCTTATGGAAATTAAAAGATTAAATGAATCTATTAATGTATTCCGGTTAAATACTAACACAGCTAAATTTTTTGAAAATCTTTTGGATAAAAAAAAGACAATTAGTAAAGAAAAATTTGAATTGAATCTAGATGATTGGCTCAAGGCCAAAATTAATGAGCCATCTGAATTAACCAAACTTTTTATATCTTATAAAATTTATTTTGAAACTAAGAATTACGTCGACGCTCTCAGGTGTTTGGAGAACTTATATAGGTTAAGTGACGAATCTGGAGATAATCATTGGAAAGCAATATCTCTAATGGAAATGGGGATTGTTAACTATAAACAATCCAAATACGGTGAAGCATTAGATCAACTACGTAAATCTTTACAAGTTCAAATTAAATCGAAATTAATGCCAGAACGAGCTTTGATTTTTAAATACATAGGTCTTGTGCACCAAGCACTGAGAGAATATTCAGATGCTATAAAAAATTTTGAGTTCGCACTGAAAGAAAATGAAAAAATTAAAGACCTTAAACAAAAGTCCGATATATACAAGAACCTAGGCGTACTTTATCAAGAACAGCATAAATTTAAAGACGCTTTAATATATTTCGAATCAGCAATAAAAATTAACGAGAGATCTGAAAATCTTAGTGAGAAAGCATTAAATTTAAAGCTTAAAGGGAGAGTTTATTATTCAAAAAAAAATTTCAGCGAAGCTTTAAAGTACCTTCAGAATGCATTAAAAATTTCCG
>RCNB010002398.1_pt1 | contig 11527 bp, 7 predicted proteins | sample 2041321 | NCBI WGS metagenome assembly RCNB01 (sample SAMN09708232, study PRJNA481090) | Marine sediment metagenome, whole genome shotgun sequencing project.
TGAGGAGCAACAAATGATGAAAGAAGCCGTGACAGAGTTTAATGATCGTGAGATCATTCCGAACAAAGCACGCTTTGAAGCGAAAGATTTTGCCTTAACTGAAGAATGCATGCGTAAGGCCGGTGATCTTGGTTTTTTAGGTGTTTCGGTACCTGAGGCCTATGGTGGTATGAATATGGGGTTTGTATCAACAATGTTGGTGTGTGATTATATTTCTAGTGGTACAGGATCATTTAGTACTGCCTTTGGCGCACATACGGGTATTGGTACGTTGCCAATTACTTTATATGGTACTGATGAACAAAAACAAAAATATGTACCAAAACTTGCGACTGGTGAGTGGTTTGGTGCGTATTGTTTAACTGAGCCAGGTGCTGGTTCTGATGCAAACTCTGGTAAAACAATAGCTACCCTTTCTGAAGATGGAAAGAACTATAAAATTAACGGACAAAAAATGTGGATCTCAAATGCAGGTTTCTGTAGTTTGATGATTGTATTTGCGCGTATTGAAAATGATAAAAATATTACCGGCTTCATCATAGAAAATGATTCGAAAAACGGTATCTCAATGGGTGAAGAAGAGCACAAGTTAGGTATTCGTGCATCTTCTACTCGCCAAGTATTCTTTAATGATACCGTAGTACCCGTTGAAAACATGTTAGCTGGTCGTGGTGAAGGATTTAAAATCGCTATGAATGCGTTGAATGTTGGGCGTATCAAATTAGCAGCTGCTTGTTTAGATTCACAAAGACGTATTCTTACCTCTGCTGTTAACTATGCAAATGAGCGTAAACAATTTAATACACGTATATCAGACTTCGGAGCGATCAAAGTAAAACTAGCCGAAATGGCTACCAATGCTTACGTGGGAGAATCAGCAAGTTATAGAGCTGCTAAAAATATTGAAGACCGAATTGCTATCCGTCAAGAACAAGGCAACACACATCAAGAAGCAGAGCTGAAAGGTGTTGAAGAATATGCTATTGAATGCTCTATTTTAAAAGTAGCTGTATCTGAAGATGTACAAAATGCTGCAGATGAAGGTATACAGATTTTTGGAGGAATGGGCTTTTCAGAAGAAACGCCAATGGAAGCTGCTTGGAGAGATGCACGTATTGCACGTATTTATGAAGGAACAAATGAGATCAATAGAATGCTTTGTGTTGGTATGCTTGTAAAAAAGGGTATGAAAGGTCATGTTGACTTATTAGGCCCAGCTACCGCAGTTAGTAAAGAATTAATGGGTATTCCTTCTTTTGAGACCCCTGATTATTCTGAATTGTTTGCTGAGGAAAAGCACATGATTGTAAAACTCAAGAAAACATGTTTAATGGTTGCAGGTGCTGCTGTGCAAAAATATGGCCCTCAATTAGAAGATCATCAACAATTATTAATTGCGGCTGCAGACATATTAATTGAAATATATATGGCAGAATCTGCTATTCTAAGAACAGAGAAAAATGCAAAACGTTTTGGTGAAGAATCTCAATCAGTTCAAATAGCAATGTCAAAATTATATTTGTACCATGCCGTTGATATTATTGAAGAGAAAGGTAAAGAAAGTATTATTTCTTTTGCTGAAGGCGATGAACAACGGATGATGTTAATGGGACTTAGACGTTTCACAAAATATACGAATTACCCAGACATTGTTGATTTACGTAAGGAAATTGCAGAAAAAGTGAAAGCTGAAAATAAATACTGCTTCTAATATATTTTGTTAGAAGTCACGTTTAATGCAATAAAAAAACCATTTCTTTAATTAAAGAAATGGTTTTTATTTTATATAAAATATCTAATTTAGTTTGTTTCAGGATCTAAATAATCTGGGGTACCATCATTATTTGAATCTAAAACGACTGCAGTATAGATTGTAACATTGATATCATCTTCTATTTTTCTATCATACTCATATTCATTCGATGCCAATATTGGTTCTGTTTCTCCAACGAGAATCATATAAGTTTTTAACTCTAATTCATTTCTCGTTAGCACGCCGTCATTATCATCATCGGGATCAAAATAGTCTGGAATACCATCAAGATCACTATCGTCAGTATTGGGGTTTAAATCTCCATTCAGGTCTTCATAACTAGATAATAAGGCATCGCCTTCATGATCCGCACGCTGCACAGAACCCAATCGGATATGAAAAAGTAAATTTTCGTTTGAACCAATACCCTGGGTACCAAAATTACCATATGCCAAACCCGATGGTAGAAATAAAACTCCGTTTCCAGGCCCAAACACATCAATTGGTTCTCCTGGAACTGAGATATTCACTCCACCACTGTAATTTGGAAAGCCAAGACTCCAACCTCTAATGACACTGGTTAAAGACAACCATGAATATGATAAACGCTCATCAAATTTGATGCTGTCTAAAAAAAATCCTCTATAATTAACCAATACAGAATCTGATGAAGTAGGAGCAAGGTTTTCACCTTCGTTTTCAACAAAATAGTATAATTTATAAGAGATTTCATTTTCTATTACATCCTGCGTATCGAGTCTTTGGTCAACAAATAAGGCGGTTTCACCATTCATAATGGTATCAACAGTGCCAAATGTTTCACCCCCTTCTGCCGGAATATAATAGTGTGATTTTAAATAGTCAACTAATATCTCGTCGTCAATTAGCGCTTGTGCTACAGGATCAAAGGGAGGAGGACTATCATCCTTTTTACACGCCATGATGGCTGTAAAAAGTATAATAAATAATATTACTTTTCTAAAATTCATTTGCTTTTTTCATTTTAATTTGCAAGTTACAATTTTCTTACAATCGATAAAATAGTATTCCTATTTTAACAAAAAATTATTTAAATACAATCTTACGCATTCTTAAGCTCAATGGTGTTACTTCCAGGTACTCATCGTTTTTAATATACTCCATACATTCTTCTAAAGAAAAATCAACTTTAGGAGCTATTTTCATGGCTTCATCAGTTCCAGATTTACGCATATTTGTCAATTGCTTTCCTTTCACAAGATTAACACCCATGTCTTCACTCTTACTATTTTCTCCGATAACTTGACCGGTATAAATTTCATCATTGGCTTCGATAAAGAAACGTCCACGATCTTGTAAACGGTCAATAGCATAAGCTGTAGCTTTTCCAGCAGCAGCTGAAATAATCGCACCCTTAACTTCATCAGTAAACTCTCCTTTGTAAGGTCCGTATTCTCTAAATCTATGATTTACAATGGCACCACCAGCGGTAGCTGTTAAGATCTTATTACGCAAGCCTATCAAACCCCTTGACGGAATATTGAATTCTAAATGTTGTAGATCCCCTTTAGGCTCCATAATCAATAAATCACCTTTACGCAATGACACTAAATTGATTGCTTTTGAAGCTACTTCCTCCGGAACATCAATGACCAATGTTTCATAAGGTTCACTTTTTACACCATCTATATTTTTAATAATTACTTGAGGTCTGCCAACTTGTAATTCGTATCCTTCTCTACGCATTGTTTCGATCAATACAGATAAGTGTAAAACACCTCTACCAAATACATTAAATTTATCTTCAGAATCGGTTGTATCAACTCTTAGCGCTAAATTCTTTTCCATTTCTTTAAACAAACGATCACGTAAATGTCTAGAAGTAACAAATTTACCTTCTTTTCCAAAGAAAGGAGAATTATTAATTGTGAACAACATACTCATTGTAGGTTGATCTACTTGAATTCTTGGCAAAGCTTCTGGGTTTTCAATATCGGCAATTGTATCACCAATTTCAAATCCTTCAATACCTGTAATAGCACAAATATCACCACTTCTTACTTTAGAAACTTTGGCTTTACCCATTCCTTCAAAAACATGCAATTCTTTTACACGAACTTTTTTGGTTGTACCATCTCTTTTACAAAGCATATAATCTTTTCCTTCTTCTAAATCTCCTCTATAAATTCTTCCAACAGCGATTCTACCAGTAAATGAAGAAAAATCTAATGAAGTAATTTGCATTTGAGGTGACCCCTCTCTGTAAGGAGCTTCCGGTATAGCTTCTAAAACTGTATCTAATAACGGAATGATATTATCTGTTGGCACTTTCCAATCTGTACTCATCCAGCCATTTTTAGCTGACCCATAAATTGTTTCAAAATCTAATTGATCTTCGGTTGCATCTAAAGCAAACATTAAATCAAATACTTTTTCATGAACTATATCTGGAGTACAATTTTCTTTATCTACTTTATTAACGACAACAATAGGTGTTAAACCCAACTCTAATGCCTTGCCTAATACAAAACGTGTTTGTGGCATTGGGCCTTCAAAAGCATCTACTAAAAGTAAAACACCATCTGCCATTTTTAATACACGTTCAACTTCACCGCCAAAATCGGCGTGACCTGGTGTATCAATAACATTAATTTTAACGCCCTTATATGTTACAGATACGTTTTTAGAAAGAATAGTTATTCCTCTTTCACGTTCTAGATCATTACTATCTAATAATAAATCTGTACGCACTTTACGGTCGTCCAATATTTTTGCTTGATCAATAATTTTATCAACTAGGGTTGTTTTACCGTGATCGACGTGTGCTATAATTGCTATGTTTCTAATAGATTGCATTCTTTGTTTTTTGAAGCTGCAAAAGTACTTGTTTTAAATTGATATTTTACTATCTACACAAGCCTTTTTAAACTGTTAAGAAATAATTCAGTATCTTTATAATCAACCAACTAAACCCAATGCGCAAGAACACCCCTTCATTCTTGTTACTTTCTTCAAGTACAATTTGGTCATTTTTCAATCAAGGCACCTCTACTTCTAAATTTATTTTAGATAATATCACGCTACGATATTACAATTTGCTACATCTAAAAATGGTGCTAAAACCAACAATATTAACTCACAAAAAAATTACTAACCAAACTTAAATATTTAAATTATGAGAAAACTAATTCTATTAGGACTTACACTAGTTTTATTCGCAGCATGCCAAGAAAAACAAGAACAACGTTATTTTGCAGAATCTGCAGAAATTGAAGTTTTAAAAGCGGGAATAACGGCTTATGAAAATGCTGATTGGGACAAATGGAAAGGGCATTTTGCTGATACCGCAAAAATTTATGTGAACTCTAAAGAAAGTATAACAATAGATGCCAGAACAGAGGCGCTTAAAGCCTCTACTGGAGCTTTTGCATCATACGGTTTCGATCGAGGTGATGAATATATTGAAATGGTTATTGATAAAGAAAAAGAAACTTGGGTATATTATTGGGCGCAACATGAAGGAACACTTGCTGCAAATAATAAGCAAATATCATTTCCTGTACATTTAGCAGTTCAATTTGCTGATGGTAAAATTGTTGCAGAGCATGTTTATTTTGATGCTACAGAAATGAATAAAGCCTTGGAAGCAATAGCAGCAGCGGCAGAAGAACCGGAGAGTGAATAAAAGCCTACAAGGCAGGTAGCTCTACTGCATCCATGTGTTTTGGGGATTATATCAGTATAAATTTAGTGCTAATTTAAGTAGGCAACCAATTGACTGATATTTCATAAATGCAAAAATGGAACATAAAAGCGTCGAGCTACCTGTATTTAAGATATAACAAAAACTATTTGAACCATTCAGCTAAAAAAATCACTATTCAAACCAGTACTTATATGCAGCTAAAAAAATCGCTGATCGCCGCCCTATTACTTAGTATAATTGGTATCGCGACCTGGGAAATATATTGGCGTTCTCAAAATTATTATCCAACATTAAATGATGAACAGGCTCTTTGGGCTGTGCATCGAGCTAAGGTCGAGAATGCTACAAAAGAAGATCTCATTGTTCTTGGATCATCACGTGCATTTTTCGATATACAGCTAAATGAATGGGAAGTAGCAACTGGTGTACAACCAATACAACTGGCCTCTACGGGATCTTCTCCATTACCAACTTTTCATGATATTGTAAACAATACTGATTTTAAAGGAACTATTTTGATCGGTGTAACTCCAGGGCTGTTTTTTTCGACCACGTTTCCAGGAGCTCCTCCTTGGAAAAGGTCTCAATCGAAAGTAGATCACTATCACGATAGAACTTACGCACAACGTCTCAATTTTCAATTATCTATTCCCTTGCAGCAAAATTTAGTTTTCATGTCTGCAGATGAAGAAGAATGGGCAGATGATATTGATTTAAAATCCTTACTGAGCAGAGTTCAAATTGGAAATAGAACAGCAGCACCCATTGTTCCTCCGTTTAACTACTTTGGAGACGTAACTTTAGAAAGAAATATGAGCATGACAGAACGTACAGTTACTGACACTGCTTTTGCGAATACTATTACTAAAGTATGGCGATTTTTTGGTGAAGGAGCACCACCTCCCGATAAAAAAGCTACCCTTGCTTTTTTCTTAGAAGATTTAAAAATATTCAAAGATAAGGGTGGAAATGTTGCCTTAGTGCGATTTCCATCAAGCGGAGGCGTAAGAATGGGTGAAAATCATGGTTTACCTAGAAAAGATTTTTGGGATGATCTTGTAAATCAAAGTAAGGTTAAAGCATATCATTTTGAAGATTATGACCAATTTAAAGATCTCAAATGTCCAGAATGGTCACATTTATCTATGAAGGATGCTCAATTTTTCACTACCGAATTAGCAAAAATAATGCTAAAAGATAAAGTAATAATTAATTCTAAAACGAACTAATCATGTTATTTAACTCATTAAGTTTTGTGCTATTTTTTGCTATCGTTTTAGCTTTTTACTATTTGAAAATTTTTAACTGGACCGGTAAAAAACGTATGCTACTACTCGCAAGCTACGTGTTTTATGGCATGTGGAATCCACCTTTAATTATTTTACTTTGGATATCAACCGTAGTTGATTGGACAGCTGGAAATAAGTTAGCGGTAGAAGAAAATCAACGTAAGAGAAAATTATGGCTACTCTTGAGTATGTTTGTAAATCTTGGGTTTTTAGCATTTTTTAAGTATGGAGATTTTTTACTAGAAAACTTCGTGAATTTAATGGCCTCTATAGGTCTTGAATTTCAAGCACAACCTATGGATATTATTTTACCCATGGGGATTTCATTTTATACATTTCAGACCATGTCTTATACTATAGATATGTATTATAAAAAGATTGAGCCAGCAAGAACCTTTTTAGATTTTGCACTCTACGTTACTTTCTTTCCGCAATTAGTAGCCGGACCCATTGTAAGAGCGAAAGATTTAATTACCCAATTTTACGAAGAAAAAAAAGCCACAACCAATCAATTCATTTGGGGACTGTTCTTATTAACCATTGGTTTATTTCAAAAAGTAGTGTTAGCAGATATTCTATTATCAGGTACTTCTGATGACATATTCGGTTCTAAAAAAGTACTCAGTAGTTTAGATGCTTGGACCGGTACCCTAGCCTTTTCAGGACAAATATTCTTTGACTTTGCTGGGTACTCAACATGTGCCATTGGTATTGCATTAATGCTAGGTATTATATTACCCGATAACTTTAGATATCCGTATGCTTCCATAGGTTTCTCAGATCTTTGGAGACGCTGGCATATTTCTTTATCAACTTGGTTAAGAGATTATTTATATATTCCTCTAGGAGGTAATCGTCACGGTATTACTAGAATGTACGTAGCACTAACACTCACAATGTTATTAGGTGGATTGTGGCATGGCGCGGCATGGACTTTTGTGATTTGGGGCGGTTTACATGGACTCTATTTAGTTGTTGAAAGATTTTTTAAAAATAAAATTCATATTAAAATAAATACTTGGAATGGTATATTATTCGCCTTATTAACTTACACCTGCGTAAATATAACTTGGGTGTTTTTTAGAGCGAGAGAATTCGCTACAGCAAAAAATATGCTTGCATCAATGTTCTTTATGAATGATGGAGGTGAAAAAATATTACAGAGTTTTGATATCATAAAAGTACTTACTGTAATTAGCCTATTGTTTATTTGCCATTGGGTCATGCGCAATACTTCTATGAAAGAGGTTTCACTCAAAACATCACCTTGGGTTTTCGGTATTTTTTGGTCTTTATTGATTTTACTTATTGTCATTGCTCAAGGTAGTGGAGAACAATTCATTTATTTTCAATTTTAGTTTTAAAACTCCGACACCTATGTCGGAGTTTTATCCTTCTTTTTATCGGATTTTGAGTAGTTTTACCAAATGGTAAAAGAGATTCAATTAAGAGTAAATCTTGTCGAAGAAAAACAAGGCAATATATTACAACGAAAAGCTGCCCGTTTTTTAGGTATTCCTGTCGAGGATATTTCTGCAGTAAAAATCTTAAGAAAATCTATCGACGCACGAAAAAAAACAATTATTTTCAATTATAAGGTAGCCGTATACCTTCAAGAAGAAACCCCAGAATCTTCTCTTTATACCTTCAATTATAAAGACGTTTCTTCTGCCAAAGAAATACACATTATTGGTTTTGGCCCTGCTGGGATGTGGGCGGCGCTGCGATGTATTGAATTAGGCTATAAACCTATCGTTATAGAAAGGGGTAAAAAAGTTCAAGAACGCAGAAGAGATTTACGAGCTATTAATCAAGATCATATTGTACATGAAGACTCAAATTATTGCTTTGGAGAAGGCGGTGCTGGCACGTATTCTGACGGCAAATTGTATACGCGTAGCTTAAAACGAGGTGATGTTCGACGTATTTTTGAAAGCTTTGTGCATCATGGCGCTACCGAACAAATTTTAGTCGATGCACATCCTCATATTGGCACCAATAAACTGCCGAAAATTGTTGAAAATATTCGTGAGACTATTTTAAAATATGGCGGTGAAATTCATTTTGAAAGTCGCGTTGTTGATTTTATTATAAAACAACAAAAATTACAAGCCATACGACTTCAAAACGATATCGAAATGTCTGTTCAACGCGTTATTTTGGCAACAGGGCATTCAGCGAGAGATATTTACTACTTACTCAATAAAAAAGAAATAGCCATTCAAGCAAAATCCTTTGCTATGGGTGTACGTATAGAACATCCTCAACAAATTATAGACGGTATTCAATATCATTGTAGCGGTGATCGTGACGAATTATTACCAGCAGCAGCTTATAGCCTGGTATCACAAGTTAAAGAAAGAGGCGTCTATTCCTTTTGTATGTGCCCTGGAGGATTCATTGTTCCTGCTGCAACAGCAAATGGTGAAGTTGTGGTAAACGGTATGTCACCCTCAAAAAGAAACAACGAATTTGCCAACTCGGGTATTGTTGTAGAAATTGATATCGACAGAGACCTTCATAAATATGAACAATTTGGCGCATTAAAAGGCCTAGAATACCAAAAAAATCTTGAACAATTAGCTTTTACTGCTGGTGGTAGAAGTCAGGCTGCACCTGCTCAGCGTTTGACAGATTTTGTTGAAGGACGTCTATCAACAAACTTAAATACAACCTCGTATCAACCTGGGTTGAATTCGGCACCATTACATTCGCTACTCCCTAAACATATTGGAGGTAGATTAAGAAGTGGATTTAAAGAATTTGGACGAAAAATGAGCGGTTATTATACCGAACAAGCCAATATTGTTGGTGTAGAATCTCGAACCTCATCACCTGTAAGCATTCCTAGAAAGGAAAACTTAGAACATCCCGAAATTGAAGGCCTATTTCCTTGTGGTGAAGGTGGCGGTTATGCTGGTGGTATTGTTTCTGCAGCTATGGACGGCGAACGTTGCGCTGAGGCCGCCATCATTGGATATTAAAATTCAGCAAAGAATTACTTCCCATATTCTGAATTAAAAAATATTCATATCTTTAAAAAACAATTAAGCTAACCATGACAACATTCAATTCTCCCTTGGAGGCTTTCCTGTATTGGGAAAAAAATACTCCAAATGCCCCTTTTTTAAATCAACCTCTTAACGGAAAAATTCGCACTTATACCTATCAATCGGCGGGAGAGGAAATACGCAAAATTGCTACTGCTTTCAGTAGCTATAATTTACCCGAGAAAAGCCACATTGCCTTACTCTCAAAAAATTGTGCTCATTGGATTATGTCAGATCTTGCGATCATGATGAGCGGTCATGTTTCTATCCCTATTTACCCTTCTCTTAATAGTACTTCGATAAAACAAATATTAACGCATAGTGAATCAAAAGCTATCATTGTTGGAAAACTAGATGATTTTGAGTCACAAAAAGGTGGAATTCCAGACATAATAAAAATTAGTATTGGTCTTTATGGAGAGCGTATTGGTGATTCATGGGAAGAGTTGATTGAAAAGCACAATCCATTAGACAACCCCAAGTTTCCGAAAAAAGAAGATCTGGCTAGTATTATTTATACCTCTGGAACTACAGGAACGCCTAAAGGTGTGATGCATACCATTGGAAACTTTATAACAGCCGCAAACACATTTAATGTTATTGTTCAATTACCTAAAAACCCTCGGTTCTTTTCTTATTTACCACTAGGTCATATCGCAGAACGTGTGGGCATAACTATGTTTGGGTTGGTATTAGGAGCGTCGATATCTTTTGCAGAATCGTTAGATACTTTTGCTTCTGATCTTGAAAAAACGCAACCCCATTCCTTTTTCGCTGTACCAAGAATATGGGCAAAATTCCAAGAGAAAATTTTGGAAACACTTCCACAAAAAAAACTAAATGTGCTCTTAAACATCCCCATAATTAACGGCATAATCAAAAAGAAATTAAAACAAAAATTAGGGCTTTCTAATGCTGTAATAATCATTTCTGGGGCGGCTCCACTAGCGAGTAGCTTAATCCGCTGGTATAAAAAAATTGGGATTACTATTTTACAAGGATATGGGATGACAGAAGATTGTATTATTTCACATTTTAATCTTCCCGAAAATAATAAAATTGGCACCGTCGGTAAAACAGTACTCGGTGTGCATACAAAATTATCCGCAGAAGGTGAGTTATGTTTAAAGAATGATTGTTTGATGACAGGATATTTTAAGGCGCCAGAGATAACTGCAAGTGTTTTTACAGATGATGGCTATCTTAAAACTGGTGATCTTGCTGAATATGATCATGATGGTTTTTTAACGATTACAGGTCGCTCTAAAGATCAGTTTAAAACTGATAAAGGTAAATATATTTCACCCGCTCCGATAGAACTCGAACTTTCAAAAAATGGTGATATCGAACAAATTTGTATTGTTGGTACTGGTATACCACAACCTATCGCATTAGTGACACAATCACAATTAGGCGGTGCAAAAAGTAAACAAGAATTTTCTGATAGCCTTTGGGCTAGTGTTCAAGAAATCAATCCGACTTTAGAAAAACACGAAAAAATAGCGAAGGTTGTTGTCATGCAAGAAGATTGGACAGTAGACAACGGATTGGCAACGCCTACATTAAAGGTAAAAAGAAACAATGTTGAAAAAATTCATCAAGACTATTATAAATCTTGGTTTGAACATCAAGAAAATGTCATTTACGAATAGACTTATTCGTCCGATTCCTCTTGAAAAGCGCTTGGTAGAATATCTGGAATCAATTTTATCAATAGTGGTAATAATAAAGCACCTCCGGGTAACATAAA
>RCNB010002399.1_pt1 | contig 11526 bp, 8 predicted proteins | sample 2041321 | NCBI WGS metagenome assembly RCNB01 (sample SAMN09708232, study PRJNA481090) | Marine sediment metagenome, whole genome shotgun sequencing project.
CCATCTTCATCGGTCGATTGACCCGGAATAACTTGTTTGTAGGCCTCAACCTGCCAATCGGCAGTTAATTGCGCCGCAGTTTTTAAGATAGCAACCTCCGCAGGCAATTTAATCGATAACCATTCGTAAACCAATGCTGTTGAAGACACTAAGCGCTGAGACCTATCTCCTAATTCGGCTTCTAATTCTTTACGTTGGGTAAAGGATAAGCCATCTGCAATAGCATTAGAGTCAGAAGAATTGACCGCTACACTTTTAAAATCCTTTTTTTTTATAAAGTCTACAGCCCTATTAATTACAGATGTGCCGCGCTCGACGCCCACAACCTTCTCATGAATATTTAAATCATCTAAAGCAGTGGCTTCACCAGATGGCGAAAACACTAAAGAATGAAATTCATTCTCATCATTATAAAATAAAAACGCAGCTGTCCCTCCTGCATTTTCACCACCAATATGATCTGCAATAGGATCGTTATTATTTTCACGGCAAATAACTAGCCAACAATCGACATTAGCTGCCATTAGAGCTTTTGGTAGCAAAGTATTAATACGTTCTTTTCGTATTTCTGGCCATGGATTTTCTCCCCAAATCACTTCAGGACTAATTATAAGCGTATTGTTTTGTTGATTTACAGTATCTCGGCAACTTGAAAATAAAATGACGAATAGAATCAATATTAGGTTTGTAGCTTTCATTTTTAAACTTTATAGTATCTTGACGAAAGATACTGATAAAGGAAAAAATTCTGAAATAAAAGAATTAAATAATATTACAATCTAAAACTAAATAATGCCTAAGATTATGAAATATGTATTGCTGTTGTGCTGCTTTGTTAGCTTGTCATTAGAAGCTCAAGAAAAAACACTTGAACCTAAGCTTGAAAACATGAGATGGATTGCTGGTACTTGGTATGGTGAAGCCTTTGGTGGACAAACGGAAGAAATTTGGAGTGAACCTTCTGGTGGATCCATGATGGCATCTTTTAAATTAATTAATGACGATAAAGTCACCTTTTATGAGATTGAGGTCATTAGAGAAGTTGAAAACACATTGATACTTCAATTGAAGCATTTTGGTCCAGACCTAAAAGGTTGGGAAACTAAGGATGAAACAGTTGATTTTCCGCTCATAGAAATTACAGAAACTAAAGTCGCTTTTGAAGGTATGTCTTTTGAAAAAGTATCTGAAAACGAAATGAATGTTTATGTCGCTATTGAAGAAAACGGAACATCGGAAACCGTTAAATTCAATTATAAAAAAGCTCCAAAGCTTAGTAAAATACTCAAACAACTTATTAAAGTTAAACACGCGAAAATAAGTCCAAAAATTGATGGCATTGCCAATGAAGCCATTTGGAATGAAGCGTCATGGTGTCAAATGGATGAATTATGGTTAGGGGCATCTTATTCATCAGAAGATTTTGAAGGTAGATATAAACTCACTTGGACAGCAGATGCACTCTACCTTTTAGCAGAAATAAAAGATGACATTCTTATGGATACTAATGAAGATCCTTTAAAAGCCTGGTGGGACGACGATTGCTTAGAGATTTTTATTGATGAAGATAACAGCGGTGGAACGCATCAATTTAACCATAATGCGTTTGCTTATCATATCGCTTTAGATGGTAATGTGGTAGATATGTCACCTGAAAAAAAAGGAAAACTTTACAATTCGCATATCGAATCCAAACGCGTCACCACTGGTAACACGTCTATATGGGAAGTGAAAATTTCACTTTTTGATAATACTTATTTAGATGATAAAACTAATTCACCTGTACGTTTAGAGGCCAATAAAAATATTGGTTTTGCACTCGCCTATTGTGATAATGATAGCAGTAAAACACGTGAAAACTTTATAGGGTCAATTGCTGTTGAAGGCCAAGATAAAAACCAAGGGTATATAAACGCAGATATTTTTGGAACCTTATTATTAAAAGAATAGAAAACTGTGCTTTATAATTAACAAATATTTAAAACATAGTGCTTCAACTAAGACGTATTTTAGACTTCTAAAATAAAACCATCAAAAATGAAACCATTTCTACTAATTTTTACGATACTTTTTTCTATTCAAATTCAAGCACAAACAGACCTAAAAATATATGATATAATCGATGCTGTATCTGAGGAAAGGCTCAGAAGTGACGTTAAAACTTTAGTGGATTTTGGCACTAGACATACCTTAAGTGATACGCTTTCAGAAACCCGTGGTATTGGCGCAGCACGTCGCTGGATAAAAAGTCAGTTTGAAACTATTTCAAAAGATTGTAATGACTGCCTCGAAGTTTTCTATCAGAAAGATTTAATAGAAAAAGGTCGAAACCCACGGATTGTAAAAGATGTTATGGTCGTAAATGTAGTGGCCATACAACGTGGTACCAAATACCCAAATCGTTATATTATAATGAGTGGTGATATTGATTCTAGGGTATCAGACCCTGCTGATTTCACATCAGACTCACCAGGTGCAAATGACAATGCTTCTGGTATTGCAGGCGCTATGGAAGCAGCTCGTGTATTGTCTAAACATAAATTTGAAAGTAGTATCATCTACGTTGGACTTTCTGGAGAGGAACAAGGTCTTTTTGGCGGCCAAGGTTTAGCTAAATATGCACAAGATAATAAGTGGGACATTATTGGTGTTTTAAATAACGATATGATAGGAAACATTTCTGGAGTTGACGGTGTAATTGACAATCGCACCTTCCGTATTTTCTCTGAACCTGTTCCACCTACAGAAACTGAGGGCCAAAGACGATCAAGACGTTTTTATGGTGGCGAAGTTGATGGCATCTCACGTCAATTAGCACGTTATGTATTTAAAACCACAAAAACGTATATGCCAGAAATGAACCCAATGATGGTTTATCGTTTAGATCGTTTTGGTCGAGGTGGACATCATAGACCCTTTAATGATGTTGGCTTTGCTGGTATTCGTATTATGGAAGCACACGAGAATTACACACAACAACACCAAGATATTAGAACAGAAAATGGCATCAACTATGGAGATACCTTTGAACATGTTAACTTTCCTTATTGTAAAAAATTAACTACAGTGAATGCCATTACTATGGCAAGCCTCGCCTCTGCTCCACCTGCTCCAAAAGAAGTTGGTATCGGCGGTATTGTTGAACCTTCTGCGAAATTAAAATGGGACAACGTTGAAGGCGCAAAAGGGTATAAAATTTATTGGCGAGATACAACATCTCCAACTTGGGATAATAGTCGTTATGTAGGAGATGTAACTGAATTCACTTTAGAAGGTATCGTCATAGACAATTTCTTTTTTGGTGTCGCCGCTATTAGTGAAGATGGTCATGAAAGCATGGTTGTGTTTCCGAATAAAATCCTAAGGTAAATTAATGAAAATATTCTTTCCGCAATGGCAAGGTTCTGGTTTAGGCATATCAATTTCTGAAGGCGCCAAAACGATATTTGACTATATTAAAGATAACGTAATATCAATTCCATTATCCAGTAGAACATTAGAACTAGAGCAAAATATCAATGGTCATTCTGCGCTTCTAGAACAACTGAGACGTTTTAGAGATTTTCTTATAAAGGAGCAACCAAAAATATTAAATACTATTGGTGGAGATTGTGGCTTAGAGATTGTTCCTGTAAGTTATTTAGCGAAAGAATATCCTAACCTAGGCGTTATTTGGTTTGATGCACATGCAGATATTAATTTACCTGAAGAATCTCTGAGCTGTAATTTTCATGGTATGCCGTTACGGACACTTTTAGGTGAGGGCAATCAGGAATTAAAGCAATTGTTATTTACTGAAATCAATCCGTCACAAATTCATTATATTGGCCTTAGAAGTATTGATTCTGCGGAACAAGAACGCATTAATAAAGACCATATTTATGCTCCACTGACTCTAAATATTAACCACTTAGTTAAAACACTAAAAGACAAAGATATCACTCAGCTTTATATTCATTTTGATGTGGATTGTCTAGACCCTACTTTATATAAAAATGCTTATTATAATGTCAACAATGGCATTTCTACAAGTGAAGCAGAGCATTATATCAGTGAATTAAAGTATAACTTTAGTATCGTAGGCACAAGTATTTTAGAATCTGTTGCTATGACCGAAGATGAATTAAAGCCAATAAAACCCATTATTGATCAATTATTTAATGACTAATACATTAAAATATAACGGCCTCTTAATACTCTGTATGTCACTTTTTATGGCCTGCGAAAAGCCTTCAACGAAAAATGAGGTTTTAGTCTTAGGCACAATCCATAGTGGACATAGAACACAAGACATCTATAATATAGATAAGCTTACTGCTCTAATTAAAGAAATCAATCCAGATATAATACTTACTGAAATTCCGCCTGATAGATTTGATGCAGCTATGGAAGGGTTCAAAAGAGATGATAGTATTTCAGAACCTCGTGTTATACGTTTTCCTGAATATACCGATGTTGTTTTTCCATTATCAAAAACAATGGATTTTATTATTATTCCTACGGCAGGTTGGACACGGTCTATGGCACTAGAACGTCAGCAAAAATTACAAGCAATTAGCGAAGATTCTATTCGCTCTGAAGATTGGAAAGCCTATTCTAAAGCCAATCGATTATCAGATTCAATAATGAACTTAACGGGAAATAGAAACGACCCTTACTTTATTCATACCAATACTTATGATAGTATTTATAACATTGGCCTTAATGAATATAACAAGCGCTTTAATGTAGAATTAGGTCTTGGTGGCTGGGATAATATTAATATTGCTCACTATTGGAATATTGAAAAAGCTTTAGAAACATACAGACATCAAAACAAACGTGTTCTTATTATTTATGGGGCAGGCCATAAAGGTTGGTTTCTAAAAGAATTACGCAAACGTGATGATATAGAATTACTAGAATTAAAACCTTTTTTAGACAACATAAACTAATGAAGAAATTAATATTGACTTTAGGGTTTATTTGTTTTTTCGCGAGTAGTAATGCGCAATTACTTTCAGAAAAAAACAACTTCACAAAGCAAGATACACTTAGAGGAAGTATTACACCAGAACGCGCTTGGTGGGATTTAACCTATTACCATTTAGATATTGAAGTAAAACCTAACGAGAAATTCATTTTAGGAAAAAACACCATTCAATATAAAGTTCTAGAACCCAACCCCGTTATGCAAATTGATTTACAATCTCCAATGACAATTTCCAAGGTTATTCAAGATGGTAAAGAATTAGAGGTAAAACATGATGGAAATGCGCATTTCATTCAACTACAATCAGAACAGAAAATTGGCAGTATTAAATCCGTAACGGTATATTATAAAGGAAATCCGAGAGAAGCCAAACGTGCTCCTTGGGATGGCGGTTTTTCTTGGAAGAAAGATGAAAATGGGAAAGATTTTATAGCCACATCTTGCCAAGGTTTAGGCGCAAGTGTGTGGTGGCCTAACAAAGATCATATGTACGATGAAGTCGATAGTATGCTTATTAGCGTCACCAATCCAAAAGGTTTAATGAATGTTTCTAATGGTCGTCTTAGATCGTCAAAAGAAAATGACAATAATACTGTGACCTCAAATTGGTTTGTCAATAACCCGATTAATAATTATGGCGTCAATGTAAACATTGGCGATTATGTTAACTTCTCCGAAGTCTTTGCTGGTGAAAAAGGGGATTTAGATATGGACTATTGGGTACTTTCTGATCATTTAGAAAAAGCAAAAGAACACTTTAATGACGCTCCAAAAATGATGAAAGCTTTTGAGCATTGGTTTGGCCCTTATCCTTTTTATGAAGATAGTTTTAAACTCGTTGAAGTGCCATATTTAGGTATGGAACATCAAAGCTCTGTCACCTATGGCAATCAATATAAAAAAGGCTATTTAGGTAGAGATTTATCTGGTACGGGTTGGGGTTTAAAGTTCGATTTCATAATTATTCACGAAGCCGGTCATGAGTGGTTTGCCAATAATATTACCAATAAAGATATTGCTGATATGTGGATCCACGAGAGCTTTACGGCCTATTCTGAAAATCTGTTTCTCGATTATTACTACGGTACAAAAGCCGCTGCTGATTATGTCATTGGCACACGTGCTAATATTAAAAATAATAGCCCTTTAATTGGAGAATACAATGTCAATAATGAAGGCTCCGGTGATATGTATTACAAAGGCGCAAATATGTTACATACACTTCGACAGCTTATAGAAGATGACGAAAAATGGCGACAAATACTTCGAGGTTTAAATTCGGAATTTTATCATCAAACCGTCACTACAAAACAGGTTGAAGATTACATTAGCAAAATGACAAAAAAGGACTTGTCGGCTTTCTTTAATCAATACTTAAGAGATATTCGGATTCCTACATTAGAATATTCAATAAAAAATGGAGAATTAAAATACCGTTGGACAGAAATAGTTGATGGTTTTGATATGCCAATTCAAATTGAAGTTAATAATAAATCAGAATGGTTGTTTCCAATAGCTGAGTGGAAAACTATGCCTTTTGCAGGAACCGAATTAAAAGTTGATAGAGATTTTTATGTTGACCTAAACAAAACATAAAAACCTATGCGACTTTAGAATAAGTAATCTTTAATGAAAAAGTGCTTTACATATTTATCTTTGTTGCTGATTTTTAGCTCATTTATTGTTTTAAACAACAATAACTTCACTTCCTTGGTTAAAGAGAAACTTGAAAATTACAGTAATATTGAATGGCCCGAAAAAGTGTATATTCAAACCGATAAATCATATTACTCAATTAATGATAATATTTGGTTTACAGCTTATTTAGTAAACGGAATAACGCATTTAAAAAGCACTAAAAGTAAAGTCCTTTATGTAGAACTTATAAATGATCAAGACAGTATTATTAATAAGAGAAGATTATTTATAGATGATGTAAGTGTCCATGGTGATTTTACAATTAGAAAAGATTGGAAAGAAGGTAAATACGTATTAAGAGCCTATACTAATTATATGAGAAATGATGACCCGAATTACTTTTTTCAAAAGGAAATAGATATTTGGGCAGGAGATAAAAAATTAAACCTCAGTAGTTTAGCACCTCCAGAAACTCAAGAAGGCTCTATAATTTCAGATAAGCCAGATTTATATTTTTATCCCGAAGGCGGCTATTTGGTAGAGAATTTAACTAGCAAAGTTGCAATTAAAATTAAAAATAATATCTACAATAAAACACATCTCACAGGGCAGATTACAGATCATGATAACATAATTATTTCCGATTTTAAAACATCAGATTTTGGATTAGGCTTTTTTTATATAAAACCAAACCCAAATAAAACCTATTATGCAAACTTAGAAGTAAATGGTTTTAAGTATAAATATCAATTACCTCAGGCATTGCCATTGGGATATAATTTAAGTATTAATCATACACCTAACCAGTTAGTAATAGATGTTAAATCTACAACAGAAAAAGGCCTTGCAGGGTCTTATCTAATGCTACATCAACGTGGTGACATCCTATTTAATAAATTAGAGACTAAAAATAAAAACAGTTATTTTCTTAGTTTACCAACCAATGATCTACGAGATGGTGTAACACATCTCACCTTATTTAATCCTGAAGGGAACCCCGTTTGCGAACGTTTAGTTTTTATTGAAAACCCTAAAAACAAAGCAACTATTAAAATTAAAAAAGACAAAAACGTTCTGAGTACTAAAGAAAAACTCTCATTAAAATTAAACGTAGAGGATTCTAACGGAACCAATCTTTCAAGTTATTTATCATTAAGCGTTAGAAATTCGAATACCATTCCATACAACAATCGTTCAAAAAATATTAAAACTTGGTTATTACTCAACTCAGATTTAAGAGGAGACATTAAAAATCCTGGTTATTTTTTTTCAAAAACTTCAAATTATAAAAGGCGCTATCTTTTGGACCTCGTTATGATGACCAATGGCTGGAGACGTTTTACTTGGCAAAATTTGCTGTCCAGCAAAAATCCAATAAAGAAATACCCTTTTGAAAAAGGTATTACCATTTCTGGAACTACTAACCTGCTAAAAAAACCGTATTCCTTAGCACCTGCGTATACATCATTAACATTTATCGGAGAACAAATAAGTGAAGAACCTGTTCAAAAAGCTAGTTCTGATGGAAAATTTAGCTTTGGTCCTTTTATATTTTATGACTCAATACAAACTATAATTCAATCAAGATTAACTGATTTTAAATCGAAAAAAGAGAAAGATAGAGCGCTATTGATTTCTATGGATGAAGCTACACCTAGTCCGAGAATCATAAGAAATTCTACTATAAAAACACCAAACAATGAAGAAAATAAAACTGCAAATTATTTAAAAATAACTAAATATATTAGTGACACTAATTTTCAATATGACCTGAAAAGTCAAAATTTAGATGAAGTCATAGTTCTTTCGAAGAAAAAAATCAAAGAAGAGGAAAGAAAACAAGAAATGGATGACATATCAACATTTGACTTTCCCAATTATAGACTAGATGTAGCATCAAACGAGGCTTTAAGCAATCAAACGGTTATTAATTTATTGAATCAATTTCATGGACTCACTTTCAATGGCAAAGGATTTTCTGTTAGAGGAGCTGGAGATCCAAGAATCCTTCTTGATGATATAATTGTTGAATTTACTGAAATAGAAAACTTACCTGCTAGTCAAATTTCTTTTATCGACTTTTATTCAGGTGCAAATGCTTCTATCTTTACAAGTCGTGGCAATGCTCCAAATCCTGCCAATGGAGTGCTTGTTATTTATACTAGAAGAGGAAATTCTATAGCTTCAAGAAATGTAAACAAAAAACAAGGTATTATAAATTTTACAACAGAAGGGTTTTATACCGCCAGAGAATTCTATGCGCCAAAATATATTAACGAAACTGATGAGATTATTAAAGCCGATGTTCGGACAACACTTCATTGGGAACCTAAAATTAGAATAACCAAACAAAATCAGACTCAAGAAATTTCATTTTATACATGTGATATGAAAGGCGATTATATTATTGAAATTGAAGGTATTTCAGATTCTGGTATTCCACTACACCATACTGGCCGGTTTTCAGTGGAGTAAATAATATGTTTTAATTTTACAGTTTAAAAATTAATAGAGATTTTTTAATTAACCTAAACCAACTATAACACCATTGGAAATTCCTGAAATTCATTTTGAACGCGATACGGACTTCTATGACTGGTTGTTGCTCAATTACGATAAGCATAAAGCGGTATATCTTATATTTTATAAACTTGAATTGGGAGTTCCAACAATGCGTTGGGAAGAAGCCGTTAAAGTAGCCCTCTGTTTTGGTTGGATAGATTCTACCGTAAAAAGTTTAGGAAATGGTAAACGGAAGCAATACTTCTGTCCTAGAAATCATAATGGTGTTTGGAGTGGCGTTAATAAAAAGCATGTAATAGAGCTCATTGCCTCAGGTTTAATGCAAGACCAAGGTTATAAGTTAATTGAGGTTGCCAAGGCAAACGGCAAGTGGACTGAATTGGATGCTGTTGAGAATGGTATCATTCCAAAAGAATTACAAATCGCTTTTAATAAAAATCCTCATGCTTACGAAAACTATCTAAACTTTGCACGGGGTTACAGAAAAAGCTATCTGTACTGGCTACACAGTGCAAAACGAGAAGCAACAAAACAAAAAAGAATCGCAGAGATTATTAAACTCTGCGATTCTAATATTAAAAGTCGTGATACTTGGTGATTTTATAAACCACTTATATAACTTCCATAAGGATCTTGAAACTGTAAGCCCTCAGAATAACGATACTTACTTAGCTTCTTAAACTGCACTAATCCCCAAAGAATAAATTCTTTTTCAAAATAGACATCTCTTGGATCAATTTCTGGCTGATAATCTGCAATAAGTGTGTCTAAAGGTTTTATGGCATCTAACTTAGCTTTGTAAGTCGCATCATCATATTCATCTAATAACTCAAAGCCATCACCATTGAAGAACCACGATATTAAATCGTCATAAGGAGTTTCTTCATCTTGTTTTTCTAATTTTTCCACTTTAGGAAAATAATTAGGAAATAATGTTTTTACTGCATTTTCCATCAAAGCATTAGCTACAAAATCGGCTCCTTCTTGTTCCCCTTCGTAAACCAATTCTACTTTACCCGTAATTGAAGGAATCACTCCAATAAAGTCAGACAATCTAACGGATGTCTTTTCTTCACCAGAAATCAAAGCACGTCGTTCTGCTGTGCTGAGCAGATTCTCAAAAGCGGTAATACTCATACGTGCACTAACACCACTTTTTACATCGACATATTCACTCTCTCTGGCTTCAAAACTAATTTGTTCTAATAAATCTTTAGCCAATTCTGGTACATATACCGATTCCGATTGTCGAGCGTCTAATTTTGCCTCTTGTGCTGTTATAGTTCTTGCTGTTTCAACAGATTCAGGATAATGTGTTAATATCTGAGAACCAATTCTATCTTTTAACGGTGTTACTATGCTTCCTCTATTTGTATAATCCTCCGGATTTGCCGTAAATACAAATTGCATATCTAATGGTAATCGTAATTTAAATCCTCTAATTTGAATATCACCTTCTTGTAAAATATTGAATAAAGCCACTTGAATACGTGCTTGTAAATCTGGTAATTCATTAATTACAAAAATGCAACGGTTAGCACGTGGTATCATCCCATAATGTATCACTCTGTCATCAGCATAGCTTAATTTTAAATTTGCTGCCTTAATAGGATCAACATCACCAATGATATCAGCAACTGTAACATCTGGTGTCGCTAATTTTTCAGCAAAGCGTTCCTCACGATGTAGCCATGAAATTGGAGTAGCATCACCTTTGTCATTGATCAATTCAACGGCATATCTAGAAATAGGTTGTAATGGATCATCATTTATTTCAGACCCTTCCACATATGGAATAAATTCATCTAATAAATTCACCATCATACGAGCCAAACGCGTTTTAGCTTGCCCTCTTAGACCTAGTAAGTTAATATTGTGGCGCGACAGTATCGCCCGTTCTAATTCAGGGATCACAGTATTTTCATAACCATGAATCCCTTCAAAAGTGGTGACTTTATTTTTAATATTTTCAATTAAATTATCCCTCAATTCATCTTTTATAGATTTTGATTGATACCCTGCTTTTTTTAATTCGCCTAATGTTTTTATAGTTTCTATTTTCATTTTTTAGCTTTTAGCTTTTGGCTGTTTGCTTTTGGCTATTAGTTTATTACTAAGTTCCATTTTTGGAGCTAAGGACTAACACCTAAAAGCCAACGGCTAATTATTTATCCTTTAATCCTCTTTTTTCTATTGTTCTCGTAATCTTCAAAAATCATTTCGCCTAATCCTTTTAATCCAGTATAAAAGGCTTTACCTCTATTTGCTTGTGTAAACTCTCTAATAAATTGCATGAGATATGGGTCTTCAGCAATCATAAATGTGGTTATTGGAATATGCAAACGTCTTGCCTGTTGTGCCATAGCATAGCACTTATTGGTAATAAACGGATC
>RCNB010002400.1_pt1 | contig 11526 bp, 13 predicted proteins | sample 2041321 | NCBI WGS metagenome assembly RCNB01 (sample SAMN09708232, study PRJNA481090) | Marine sediment metagenome, whole genome shotgun sequencing project.
ATCAATCATCTGACGGGAGGCACGTCTTGAAAATAATTTGATCAATCTGCCCTTTATCCCCCTTCCACCACTCATCATCATCTGAATCAGTTCAGTAGTGATTTCACGGTCAATCGCCACATTCACATTCTGTATGGCGTCAAAATATACCAAACATACCTTCCCTGCATATATATTGGTTTTCTTAGGATTTGGCATCAATAGATATCCGCTGCTATCATATTCCCAAAATGGATACATCATTGTAACAGCTGATTTTGCAATTGCGTATTCAGACGCGAAAAAAGTCCGTTGGTCACGTGGTATAAACGTATGGCGTCCACCCGTTCCACTACTATATGAAACAAGCATTCCTGCTTTATTGAAAGCATCTATAACCTGATCATATGTTGGTATACTCTGTTTTATTTCAATCTTTGGTAGATCACCAGTAAGAATATTTCCTAACCATGTTGCAAACTCTTTTCCATGAGGGTAATCCTTAAAAAAACCGTCTGGAATGAGAGGTATTTTCACCAAATCATCTGATGTTTTGATATCATCAGGAGATGTATTATTTTCTTTGCAAAAGCCTTGATAGAACTTATTATTTGCATAATGATGATTAAATGCAAATTTAACTGCTTTAAACTGCAGTTGCTCTGCCTCTTTCAAGGGGATGCGGAAAAGATCTTTTGGTTTATAAAGAGCCTCATCAGCAGGAGTCCAAGTATTTATTGGAGGGATATACTTGTCCACACATTTATTAAACTTATCAATATACTCATCAAATCCAATCATTTTATTTTGCTCCCATCACATAGTCTATCAATCCAATATATTTTCAGTATGTGCCATCAGATGATATCATATTTAAGCTTTTTATTATTTTCAGTAATTATAAACCATAGGGTCTTTTGATGATTTTATTAAAGGAGTTCTTTACGCGTGTTGAGATTAAATTACAACTCCCCATATGCTTAAATATAGCTTCCCTTATTAATGGCAATACTTTCTCATATTGATAGGGAGTAATTATGCTCTCTTACACCAGTAAGGGGTAATCTATACTAAAAATTCATAGAGGAATGAAACTTGGACGATACACCTAAACCAAATAAAGAAGTGCCTGAGGCACCACCTGAAAAAGCTAAAGATGAAACAATAAAGGATTTGCACCCAGAATCCAAGACACAAGTCGAAAAAATACCTAAAGAACAAGTCAAAGAAAAAGCAGAGTTGCCTCAAGCAAAGAAAGACTCACAAAAGAAAACAGTAAAAACTGAGACTGAAAAAGTCAAAAAGGAAGAAGACAAGAAAAAAGATGATTTTAGATACATTGTTAGGATTGCAAATACAGATATTGATGGTGAAAAAAAACTTGTTCGTGGATTGACTAGCATAAGAGGAGTAGGAATGCATATGAGTGCTCTTATCACCGAGGAAACAGGCATTGATAGAGACATTAAGATCGGAAATCTAACAGATCCACAGATAGAAAAAATAAAAGAAGCTCTTGATGGCATAGAGGAAAGCGCCCCCAAGTGGATGCTTAATCACCGTAAAGACTACGAAACTGGAGAGGATATACATTTGATAGGTTCAGACATTGATATGCGATTAAGGGATGAAGTCAATATTATGAAAAAAATCAGAAGTTATAAAGGTATAAGGCACGAGAGAGGATTACCAGCTAGGGGACAACGCACTAGGGCAAATAATCGTAGTGGATTAACTCTTGGCGTATCAAAAAGAAGGGAAGATAGGAAGAAGTGATTTTTATGGGTAAGCCAAAGTTTTCTAGGAAAAAATATGAGACTCCAAGTCACCCGTGGCAAGCAGACCGTATTAAAGCAGAGAATGAGTTATCGAGAAAATATGGCCTCAAGAACAAAAGAGAAATCTGGAAAGCTCAGACTGCTTTGAGGAGATATCGTGGACAGGCTAGAGGATTATTAGCAAAGATAGGTGGTGACAATCCCCAGGTCAAAAAAGAGAGTGAACAACTATTGATGCGTCTTACTAGAATGAACATACTACCACTAAATTCTACGTTGGACGATGTATTGGCCTTGGAAACTGAACCAATCCTATCCCGTAGACTTCAGACTCTCACTTACCTTAAGGGTCTAGCAAATACACCAACGCAGGCACGACAGCTTATATCCCATGGCCATATCGCAATTGCAGACAGAAGAATAACTGTACCCAGTTATATGGTTACAAAGGACGAAGAAAGCAAGATAGGTTATGCTGCCAATTCTCCACTAAATGATTTGCTGCATCCGGCACGTCCTAGCGCCGAGTTTAAATCGATTCCAATAAAAAAAGAGGATAAACCTGAAGAATCCAAGGATAAACCAACAGGAGGAAAACCAGCAAAACCAGATGAAGCTAAAAAGGACATCGTAGGGAAAAAACCTTCTGAAAAACAAATTAAAAAACCTGAAGAATCCAAGGATAAACCAGCCGATTCTGAAAAACAAATTAAAAAACCTGAAGAATCCAAGGATAAACCAAAAGAAGAAAAGAGTGAAGATAAAAATAAGTCAGACGATGTTAAGGAAGGAGGTAAATAAATATGGGAAGATGGGGAGTTGCACATATTTTTGCATCTTTTAACAATATAATTATAACAATCACAGATTTAACTGGTGCCGAGACGATTACTCAATGCTCTGGTGGCATGGTTGCAAAGTCCGCAAAGGATGAAGGATCTCCATACACTGCCATGAAAGTTGCACAAGTTGCTGCAGAAGCAGCCCTTGAAAAGGGAATAGACCATGTAAACGTTAGAATTAGAGGACAAGGAGGCAACAAGGCTGGAACACCAGGACGTGGTGCCCAGGCAGCTATCCGTGCTCTTGTGAGAAGAGGTCTAAGGATAGGTAAGATAGAAGATGTTACACCCATCCCACACGACGGTTGCAGAAAGAAAGGCGGTAGACGCGGTAGACGTATTTAGGTGACAAAACATGAAGGTTGACGTCACAGAATTGAAACCGAAAAAAGCTGTTTTAAAAATTGAGGATACTGAACCATATTTTGTCAATTCCATAAGGAGGATAATGCTTTCGGAATTGCCTAAACTTGCTGTAGATGATGTTATAATATATGATAATACAAGTGCGCTTTTTGATGAGATTATCGCCCACCGCCTTGGTCTGGTTCCAATCCCAACTGATCTGGATCTATTAGTACCTAGGGATGAGTGTGTCTGTAAAGATAAAGGATGTCCAAATTGCACTGTTAGATATACATTAAGCAAGGAGGGAGAAGGCCCTGACAAAAAAGTAGTTGTATATTCTGGGGATCTTCAACCTGCTGAGAAAAGTTGGGCCATAACGGAAGATAAAATACCCATAGTAGAATTGTATAACGAACAACGTCTAATTCTTGAAGTAGAAGCCGTTCTTGGATGTGGAAGAGACAATGCAAAATGGCAACCTGTTCAGGCTCCAGGATATAGATTCATTCCAACTATAGATCTCGACAAGAAAAGAATAGACGAAGCAAAAGAATTCATAAAAGAACTTCCGGAAGGACTTGTTAAATTAAAGGGAGATAAACTGGAGATAAACGATATTAAAAACATGTCTGTACTTGAATCATACATTGATAAAGCCAACGCAGATTTCATTACTATCAAAAGAGATTCAAGTAAGATAATATTCAGTTTTGAAACCGATGGATCATTGAAAGCGGAAGATGCGCTTAAAAAATCTGCAAAAATCCTTGAGGAGAAATATGCAGAGTTTGGTAAATTGCTTAAGAAAATAAAGTAAAGCTCAGAAACTATATTTTACCGAAACATCTTTTATGCATTTTCTATTTTTTATTTTGCGAATTTGGGCCTGTGGGGTAGCTTGGTATCCTTGTAGCTTCGGGGGTTATAGACTTGAGTTCAAATCTCAGCAGGCCCACTTTTTATTTTTAAGTATTAATAATTGTTCATAAGACAATTAATGAACCATTTAAAGGAACATTGTGTGTTTCCTCTACAAAAAGTATTTATGTAAGTAAGTGTATTAGTGTACTATATAAAGGAATATTAAGTGTTTCAGTAACAGTGATTGTTATGAATAAGACAGAGCAAATATACAAAGAAATTCTAAGGGAGAAGGTAGTAAATAGTAACGATCTAAAAAATATATCAAAAGAGGTACTCAGACAAACAGATAATAAGTATCTATATCGAAAATACATAAACAAGTTATTAAAAGAAAAAAAAGTTGGAAAAGTCAAACGTGGGCTATATTTTAGTATTCCTTTGGACCATATCGATGAAGAATTTGAGGTAGATAGATATATACTTTCAAACAAAATCAAACAGGGATATGCGTTAGGTTATCATTCAGCTTTAGAATTACAGGGTGCTGCATATTCATCATTCAACAGTATTTATATTCTAATACAGAAAAAGGATAGATTTCGTTCATTTAATTTTCAAAATGTAAAATATGTACCAGTGATAAACAAGTATTATAATCATCATTTAACATTAGTTAAATACAAAAATAAAACAGTGAGTGTCACAGATCCTGCAAGAACCTTTGTTGAATGTTTAGATAGAGTAGATCTTTGTGGCGGATGGGAAGAATGTCTAAAGAGCTTAGCAAATTTAAGAGAAGTTAAAGTTTCTGATATTTTAGAAATTTTAGGGATTTACAAAAATAAGACTTTAGAATTAAAAACGGGTTATTTATTAGAATTACTATCTCATAACTCTCCATATTACAGTCATATCAAAAAGAAAGAATTAGAGCCATTAAAGCCATCGAATGATTGGATCCCGGTATATATCGATAGGGATGTTACAAGTAAACTGAGAAAGAAATGGGGGTTATATATTCCTGAAGGTTTTGATGGACTCCTGCGAGGAATATAAATGACATTGAAAGGATTTTCGTCTGATACAATTGAGAAAATGAAACGACTATGTGATCTGCTTTTAGCAATACAGAGCTCAGAATTCATTTCTAAAAGACTGTCTCTTTATGGGGGCACTGCCTTGAATTTTCTCTATCTTAATAATCCAAGGCTTTCAGAGGATTTGGATTACAATTACAGACATATTGATAAAGAAGATTGGGGCAAAACCCGGGATAAAATAGATAAAAATCTAAAATGGATCCTAGATTCTCTTGGTTACAGAAAAGATGAGATTAAAATCAATTCACTTTATAACCAATGTCGGTTCCATCTGAATTATATCTCAGAAACAGGAATAAAAGATGATCTTAAAATCGAAATAGGTTATATGCGTAGATCTCCAGATCTCAATGAAGATTGCATCAAAAGTTTTAATCATTTGACAAAAGAAGGGAAAATCCGGGTAATGACTCCTATTAAGGAAGAACTTTTTGCAAATAAGTTTGCAACAATGATTTCAAGATCGAAAGTCTACCTAAATCCCCGTGATATATTTGATGTTTATTCGATATCAAAAGAAAATTTTAATCAAAGATTATTCATAGACCTTGTGGCAATAGAAACTATGTTGATGGAAATGTCATATGCTACACTTCTTCAAATTAAAGAAAAATTAATGAATGGGAAACCATCTGGTAAAATTGAACATTTAATCAATAGAAAAATCAATTTTGAAAATATTATAAGTGATGTAGTTAGTTTCTCAAATAAAACAATTAAAGACTTATCTTACTACAAATTAGATAAAACCATTGACTGTTTTTATGATTCTGGCAAATTAAATCTTGAAGCATTTAGATTCAAAGATAAATTAAATCCTTATCTTAAAGAACATCCGCAACTAGAGTGGCTCAGAAAAAAACAAAAAGAAAAACCATTAAATTAATGATAATAGGAGGTACTATATTAATTTATCCTGATTAAGAATTAAAACTATGAAAATTAGTGTATGTTTCACCTGGTTTTTCTCCTGTTGATCGGTTTACATCTTAGCATATCTACTATATAAACCTCCAGATTTTTAGAATGAATCACATACAGTTGCAATCCAGTTATTACCATAAAAATTAAATTCTATCTGTTTTCCCCTTGGGAATAACGAACAGCAAATGTTTTAAGTTAAAATGTTTTGATGTGCAACATATGAACATAAATGAAATATTTTACTCCATCCAAGGTGAAGGTAAATGGGTAGGGATGCCTAACATATTCATAAGAGCCGCAGGGTGCAACCTAAGATGTTCCTACTGCGATACAAAATATGCATATGATGGTGGAAAAGAAATGAGTATAGGTGAAATAGTAACCCAAATAGGCAACTATCCATGCAAATATGTTTGTATAACAGGCGGGGAACCTTTACTACAAAATGAAACCCTAGATTTGATAAATGCCATTCTAAAAAGAAATTACAAAATCTCTCTTGAGACAAACGGAAGCATAGATATAGAAAACATAGTAAATAGAAAATCGCTGATGATTTCATTAGACGTTAAATGTCCTTCGTCCAACATGCATAAGAAAATGCATCTAGAGAATATACCACTACTAAAGATAGATGATCAGTTAAAAATTATTATACAAAACAAAGAGGATTATAACTATGCCAAAAAGATCATACAAAAATATGAACCAATCTGCCCTGTTTTTTTCCAACCTGTTTGGGCTACCAATACAAAAAATTTAGCTGGTTGGATACTCAACGATGGGTTGAACGTTAAGTTAGGATTACAAATTCATAAAATGATATGGGGAGATGCAAAAGGAGTTTAGATTTTTTGAACTGATTCAAGATACCACACAACAGTTTTGACAACACAAACTATATACACAACGAGCGTATTCTTGGTTGAAAAATTGAAGTATTTACGACTATAATTATTGAGTAGATAATAGAGGTGAAATAAGATATGCAACCAGCAAATATGGCATACGATAGAGCAATTACTGTTTTCTCCCCAGATGGAAGATTATTCCAGGTGGAGTATGCTAGAGAAGCAGTGAAAAGAGGTACTACAACTGTAGGTTTAAAGTACAAGACAGGTGCAGTTTTAATCGTGGATAAACGTATCACATCTCATTTGATAGAACCAAGATCAATTGAGAAGATATTTGAGATAGATAGCCACATTGGCTGTGCTACTTCGGGCCTTGTCGCAGATGCAAGAGCGTTGATCGATAGAGCTCGCGTAGACGCCCAGGTAAATGAAATAACATATGGTGAGAAAATACAGGTGAAAACCCTTGTAAAACGTATTTGCGATTTCAAGCAGACATATACTCAATACGGTGGAGTAAGGCCGTTTGGTACTGCTTTGCTTGTAGCTGGCGTAGATGATACAGGCCCACGGTTGTTTTCCACAGATCCATCTGGTGCTTTAATGGAGTACAAGGCTAGCAGCGAGGGATCAGGGCGCAATGGTGCCATGAGCCACTTTGAAAGCAATTACAAAGAGGGGCTTTCTATGGAAGAGGCTATTGATATGGGTATAAAAGCACTTCATAAAGGTACTGAGGGAAAACTTAATCCTGATGCTACTGAAATTGGTGTTGTTGACAAAGATTTTAAATTTCATATTGTACCACCAGAAAAATCAAAGGAGTATGTTGCTAAGGCAACTGGGGGAAATTAGACTTGGTAAGTCTTGACGACGCTGTTATTGCAAGGTTGAAGAAGGGAGAAGAACACTTTGAGGTGTTGGTAGACCCTTATGCAGCAGCGGACTTAATTGATGGAAAGGAAATAGACATTATTCAAATTCTTGCTATAGATGCAATTTTCAAGGATTCAAAGAAAGGTACGCATGCATCAGAGGAAGCTATTAAAGAGAAATTTGGTACCGATGATGTAGCAGAGATCGCTAAACAGATTGTTTTAAATGGAGACATACAACTTACAACAGAGCAACGCCATAAGATGCAGAAAAACAAGAAAAATAGGATTATTGAGACAATTTCAAGAAATGCTATGGATCCAAAGACAAAAGCCCCACATCCTCGCCAGAGAATTGAACTTGCAATGGATGAAGCAGGAGTACATATTGATCCTTTCAAACCAGTGAGTGAACAAGTCAAGACAATCATTGAAGCTTTAAGACCACTCATGCCAATTTCCATGGAACATGTTAGGATATCAGTTAAAATCCCTCCAGAGCATATTGGCAAGGCCTATGGTGTCGCTCGCAATTATGGCACCTTGGAGCGAGAGGAGTGGCAATCTGATGGTTCATGGATTGGCATCATAAAAATTCCTGCAGGCATGCAAACCGATTTTTATGACAAATTAAATGATGTGACCAAAGGCAATGTATCCACAAAATTCTTAAAGTAACTTTAGTAGAGGTTATCATTATATGTCTCAAGAAAAACGTGAAATAGTTATTCCAAGTCAGCTTTTGGGAAATGCCGAAGGCAACAAGGCCGGACGCGGTACGTTTATCGAAAATGGAAAAATATATTCAGAACTGTTAGGAATATTAAGCAAAAGGTCGAACTACATAAATGTAATACCGTTAAAAGGCCGTTATGATGCAATAGAGGGAGATTTTGTTATAGGGATCGTCCGAGAAGCAATGGCATCAAGTTGGTTAGTTGATATTAATGCCCCATATCCTGCCCTTTTACATGTGAATGAAGTACCATGGGACGTGGATTTTGGTGAGACCGAAAAATATTTAAATCACGGCGATTCCATAATGGCAAAGATTCTAGAGGTAAATGTAGAAAAAAAACTACAGATCACACTAAAAGATCGTAACCTATACAAGATCGGGGGAGGACATATAACTTATATCGAACCTTCCAAGGTACCAAGGCTTATCGGTAAAAAGGGCTCTATGATATCCTTGCTAAAGAAATATACCAGATGCCGTATCTTTGTCGGTCAGAATGGAAGAATATGGATCGATGGGGCTGAGGATGACATAGCAAAAGTGATATATGCAATAAGAAAAATAGAGGAAGAATCTCTAGCATTTGGGCTTACAAATAGAATAGAAGAATTACTGAGAAAGGATATAAAGGACGTGCAATAAATGGAATCAGATATCAAATTAATTGATGATAACGGAAAACGATTAGATGGAAGAGCTCATGATGAGTTAAGAAAAATCAAAATTGAGGCAGGAGTACTTCATAGAGCAGAAGGCTCATGTTATTTAGAATGGGGTGGAAATAAAGTGATGGTCGCCGTCTATGGCCCAAAGGAGGCGCTTCCTAGACACACTCAGAATCCGTTGAGGGCCATTGTAAATGCTAGATACAACATGGCTGCTTTCAGTGTTGATGACAGAAAGAGACCTGGACCAGATAGACGTAGTAGAGAAATCTCAAAGGTCATCTCTGAGGCTTTAGAAAAAGTTATTTTACTAGAAAGATTCCCAAGAGCAGCTATTGATGTGGACATTGAAGTTTTAAATGCCGAAGCAGGAACAAGATGTGCTGGCCTTACGGCTGCTGGTGTAGCACTTGCAGATGCGGGTATACCCTTAAAGGACATACCTGTGTCATGTGCAGCTGGAAAAATAGATGGACATGTTGTTCTTGATCTAGGAAAAGAAGAGGATAATTTTGGAGATGCTGACCTACCTATAGCCATTTCTCCACGTACTAACGAGATTTTATTACTTCAGATGGATGGGCATTTAACAGTAGACGAGTTTGACAAGGCACTTGAAATGGCAATTAATGGTTGCCATATTGCATCAGACATTCAAAAGAAAGCAATCATGGATAAATATCAGAGTGAACCGGAGGTGAAATAATATGACAATTACACCATCAATTAAACGAGATTATCTGTTCAAACTCGCAGAACAGGGAAAAAGAGCAGACGGAAGAACATTTAATGAATTTAGAAAAATAGAGATTGAAACAGGATTCATCTCAAAAGCAGAGGGTTCTGCACGGGTTAAACTTGGTAACACTCAGGTTGTTGCCGGAATTAAGATAATTATCGGTACACCATATCCCGATTCGCCTGCATCCGGCGTTATGGCTACAGCAGCTGAACTTATTCCTATGGCATCCCCTGATTTTGAAACAGGACCGCCGCGAGAGAAAGCTATAGAACTTGCAAGGGTCGTTGACAGAGGAATAAGAGAATCAAAAATAATAGAGGTCGATAAACTCTGTTTAGAACCTGGTGAGGCAATATGGATGGTCTTTATTGATATTCATATTATTGACTTTGATGGTAACTTGTTTGATGCATCATCTCTTGCAGCTCTTGCAGCATTGTATAATGCAGTGATTCCAATTGAGCGTTTACGGTCAGATCTTGAGAAGCTTCAAGAAAAATTTCCATCAGTTAAGAAATATTTGGAAGAACATCCTACAGATTACCCATTGCCACTCCAAGAACCACCCATATCATGCACATCTGTCAAATATAATAACGTAATAATGATTGATCCAGCACTTGACGAAGAGGAGATAGCAGAAGCAAGACTTACAGTTGCAACAGACAAAAATGGCGACATACGTGCCATGCAAAAGGGATTAAACGGTAGTTTTACTGTCGAAGAGATAAAAAAGGTTATAAAAGACTCTATTGATTACGGGACAAAAATAAGAGAAGAATTATATAAAAGTGTGGGTAAATAAATATGGCAAAAAGAACGAAAAAAGTAGGTTCAGCAGGACGTTTCAAAGCTAGATACGGAGTAAGGGCAAGAACAAAAATACGAAACGTTGAAATTCATCAGAAGGCGAAACACATTTGTCCAAGCTGTGGTCACAAAAAAGTGAAACGGGAAAGTACAAGTATATGGCAGTGTAAAAAATGTGGCGTTAAATTTGCTGGTGGGGCCTATCTACCTAAGACTGAAGCAGGTCAGAATGTTGAAAAAATATTGAGAGGAATAACAACACCCAAGATAACTGAAGAAGGAGAATAACCATGACTGGCTATAGATGTGGACTATGCAAGAAAAGTGTCAAGTTTGATGTGAAAAACATAGGTATGCAATGTCCATACTGTGGCAGTAAGATTTTTTACAAGGAAAGGCCAACTGTAGCCAAGCACCTTAAACCAAAATAATAAAGGGTTAATGCAAAATCAATGTTCTAAAAACTTTTGAGTTAATTCCAATCTTATGTAAATGTACGTTTGAGACTACGTTATTTTTCATCTTATACCCAATATAAGATAGAATTTAAATATGATTTAATTATATAGTAATATTTATATACTTATAATTCCAATATATTATCCAGAGAATGGGGAAATGTAGTTTTTTAAAATCCATCTTTCCTCACCACCTCACCGCTTCCCCATTCTCACAACTTAAAATTTAAAAATGTTTTCTCAGGAGTGGACATACATTTACAATATTAAAATAGGTTTCCAAGATTGATTGTGTATTCTGATAGATTAAAAGTAAAGTTTATTATAAAACCCCATATTATCAACATAAGAGAGTAGTTTATGATGAAAGTTAGATTTGTCTTTGACTTTGATTCAACTAAGGAAGCCAAAGTAATCGCTGAGTCACTTCAGCCAGAGATAAAACACAAAATTCCCAAGACCAACGTTGATGTCTCTATTTCTGAAAAAACTTTTTCTCTTTCCATAGAAGCAAAAGACGTGAGTTCTTTAAGGGCAGCATGCAACTC
>RCNB010002402.1_pt1 | contig 11516 bp, 9 predicted proteins | sample 2041321 | NCBI WGS metagenome assembly RCNB01 (sample SAMN09708232, study PRJNA481090) | Marine sediment metagenome, whole genome shotgun sequencing project.
TCAATTTTAGGACCTATTGATTTTGATCTTTCTTGGGCTAACAATGTTAGTAATATACGCCTATTTTTTGGCGTCGGTTATCATTTTAACCGATCAAACTAATTGTATTGACTTCGGTACTCAATCGAAAACTATAACCTCTGATTCAGCAATAATAGCGCTTAAATTAAACCGTGATAAAACATGATTTATCCAGATACAACCCCAAGAAAAACCAGCTTCGTATAGCCATAGATTCTTAGATCCCTTTAAAGTAGTTCTTGCAATACATATCAATCTAATTTTGGTAATTTAAAATTATCAAGTACACTTGATTGTTTCATCATCTGTTCAATTTCCGCTGACTTTCTTGGCGCTTTCGCGGAAAGATTTAGAGGACCATCTAAAGTGATTAAAATATCATCTTCAATACGCACAGCAATACCCCACCACTTTTCATCACACTTACTGTCTTCAGGAATATAGATACCAGGCTCTACTGTAATGACCATATTTTCACCAAAGATTCTACTTACTGATGCATCATGAACATCCAAGCCAATATGATGTGAGGTGCCATGAGGGAAATAGGGATGCTTTTCATCTTTGGAATTAATAATCCCTAGTTTCGCTAGGCCTGCATTGATAACATTCTGAGCCGCAATATGAGTTGCAGACAATGAGTTACCAATCCTCGCCTTCGCAATTCCCGCCTCTTGTGCTTCATAAACAATGTCATAAATTGCTTTTTGTTCAGTACTAAATTTTCCATTTGCAGGAATAGTTCTGGTTACATCGGCTGTATATCCGCGATATTCAGCACCTAAATCCATTAAAACCAAGTCATCGCCTACTTTAGTCTTATTATTTTCTATATAATGTAAGATACATCCATTTGATCCGCCACCAACAATTGATGGATAACCTTCATACTCAGCGCCATATTTTTTATATACAAACTCATGCACACCTTGTATCTCCGCTTCAGACATATCCGGATGCATCGCTTTCATAATTTCTATCTGCCCCACTGCCGATATTTCAATGGCCTTTTTCAATAATTTAAGTTCTTCAGGTAATTTGGTTTCCCGCAATGACCCCATTAATGTGCTGAGTGTTTGAATATCAATGTTCGTTTTTGGGGTTTTCACTAATTTCAATACTATTTTTTGCTTAAACTCTTTTCGTAATTCGTTTGATGTCGCCTCTCTGTAACCAGTGAGCAATTCATCTTTTTTTAATTCGGGGTAGTAATCTAAATATCTACCTAAATTTTGTGCAACATTGGCGCTATTCTCAATTTCGGTAGCTTTGATTATATTATACATTTGCGCCTTCGTAGGATCGGGAAGAGTCTCTTTATCAAAACCAATTTTTTCCTTTAACTGACTTGTTAAATCAAATATATCCGCCACATTCTTTTTTGAATTTCTGTAATCATCTTTAAAATCAAAAAGTAAAACTTTGTCAAACCGCTTAAAATCAATACTTAAATTTTTAAACGCACTTGCATTAAATGCATTCAAAAAACCCAATTTTTTAACCGTTCCTTCAACCCCTAGGCGTTTACCGGTCCACATTTCGGCCATCTCATTTTTCTCCTGTACATATATTAATTCATTGAAAACTGCCTCATTTTGAGATTGAGAATCAGAAAAAATTAACAATACGGCATCAGGTTCTCTATACCCAGTTAAATAGTAAAAATTAGGATCTTGGTGATATACATAGTCGACATCATTTGCTCTATTTCGAAGAGGGTTAGCAAAAAATATAGCAACACTATTTTCTGGCATACTCTTGCGCAATGCCTCCCTTCTATTCTTATGAAAATCTTTTGAGAGAAAATCTGTTGGTATTAATTTTTGTGCCCAAAGGCTTTGGACTATTAAGATTGATATCGCTACGAATAAGATATTTTTTTTGAACATAGTCTATTGTATCATTAAAGTCAAAAGTACAATTTAATTTTTAGCGCCAAAATCGTATAATATTAAATTTTTGTGAATTATTTGACTTCAAAATACTGATATCATAAAAAGAATGATAAAGCTAACAAAAATGATGTATTTCTAATTTTATCTTTTACATTTGTAAGATGCTAAACAATAGAATTACATTTTTTACACCTTCTTTGCCTGCATCGCTAGGCTTCGTAATTTCTATGAACATTATTATGACCCTTAGGGGTTAATTATTTACATATCATCTGCATACAAATATCTTTATTCAAAAAAAATAAGCTCAAATAACAAACAAAACCTTTAAAATGAAAGTTTTAAAATTCGGCGGAACATCGGTTGGTTCAGCAAAAAATATTAGATCGGTAATCAATATTGTAAAAAGTAATTCAGAAAAACAATTAGTGGTTGTTTCTGCATTTTCTGGTGTCACTAATTTACTTCTTGAAGGAATTCATGACCTTTTAAATAATAAAAACTCATTCGACTCCATTAGCGCCAAAATAGTAGATATCCATTTAAATGTAATTAACGAACTTATTTCAGATGAGTCGGTAAGAAATACCATTTTCAAATATCTACATACCGAGCTCGATAAGCTAAAACAACTATATCAAGGCATTTCGCTAATTAAAGAATTAACACCAAAGGCAGAAGCTAAAATCGTGAGCTTTGGTGAATTGTTATCATCTTTTATCATCACGGAAGCAATGCATGCCAACGGTCTCAATGCAGAGCGTATAGATGCTAGAGAGTTAATTGTTGCTAATAACAATTATTCAAATGCACTGGTAGACTTTAAAGCAACAAACCAAAATATTCAGGCCTTAGTGAGTCAAACTACATCAAATGTGATTATTATTCCTGGATTTGTAGCGGCCAATAAGGAAAAGGAAACCACAGTACTCGGTCGAGGGGGTTCTGATTATACTGCTGCAATTATTGCCGCTGCATTGGATACAAATGCTTTAGAAATTTGGACTGACGTAAGTGGTATGTACACCGCCAACCCTAAAATAGTAAAACAAGCAAAACCTATAGCACAAATTTCTTATGAAGAGGCTATGGAGTTAGCGCATTTTGGCGCGAAAGTTATTTTTTCGCCTACAATTCACCCTGCATTTAAAAAAGAAATTCCCATTTTCATAAAAAATACGTTCGAACCAGAAAAACCAGGGACATTAATCACCAATAAACCCAACGAAAATCAGACCCCCGTCAAAGGCATTAGTCACATCGAAAATATCACGTTAGTTACGCTCGAGGCTCCGGGTATGATTGGAGTGCCTGGCGTATCTAAAAAGGTTTTTGAAACGCTATTATTGCACAATATACATGTCAAATTAATAACACAATCGTCATCTGAACATTCTATATGTTTGGGTATTGACGATGTCAATGCTGAAACTGCTAAAGAAGTAATCAATACTGTTTTTGAATTGGAAATTTCTAAAGAACAAATAAATCCTGTAATTATAGAAAAGGACCTAGTAATCATTGCATTGGTAGGCGAGAAAATGAAAAGTCACCAAGGGATTAGTGGTAAAATGTTCAGTACTTTAGGTAAAAACAATGTGAATATTAGGGCTATCGCGCAGGGAGCATCCGAACGGAATATTACAGCCGTCATTTCGAAAGTTGATGTAAAAAAGGCCTTGAATAGCTTACATGAAGCATTTTTTGAAGATAATATCAAACAAGTTAATATTTTTATTACTGGTGTCGGTAATGTAGGAAGTAAATTAATCAATCAAATCCAGCAACAAAAAGCATACCTTAATCAAAACCTCGCGATTAACTTAAGAGTCGTTGGCCTATCAAACTCTCGAACAATGGTTTTCGATGATTCAGGTATTGATTTAAAGAAATGGCAAGAAGAACTAGCAAGCGGAGAAAAAGCCTCTTTACAGGGCTTCTTTTCCAAAGTAAAACAGTTGAATTTAAGAAATAGCGTTTTCGTGGACATTACGGCAAACGCAGATGTAGCCAACCTCTATCAAGATTATTTAAAAAATAGTATTGGTGTGGTTGCATGTAATAAAATAGCATGTTCAGCTGCGTTAGAAAATTATAAAGAACTAAAAAGGCTATCTAAGAAATATGATGCTCCACTCCTATTCGAAACCAATGTAGGTGCAGGGTTACCAGTTATTGATACCTTGAATAATTTAGTTGTTTCAGGAGATAAAATCAATACTATTCAAGCAGTACTGTCTGGAAGTCTAAATTTTATCTTCAATAATTTTAATAATACCGTTAGTTTTTATGACGTTGTTAAGCAGGCACAAGAGGAAGGATATACCGAACCCGATCCTAGAATTGATTTAAGCGGAATTGACGTCGCAAGAAAAATTCTTATTTTGGCTCGCGAATGTGGAAATGATATTGAGTTAAATGATATCGAAAATGATTCATTTCTAACTACTAACAATTTAGAGGCTGATACAGTGACTGACTTTTATACATCACTAAAAGAAGATGAAAAACATTTTCAAGAACTATATGCCTCAGCAAAAGCAAACAACTGCCAGTTAAAATATGTGGCAGAATTTAATAATGGCAAGGCCCAAGTAGGCTTGAAAGAAATTGCTGTCGGACACCCATTTTATAATTTAGAAGGTAAAGATAATATTGTGATGTTCTTTACAGATCGTTATCCAGAGCAGCCAATGATTATAAAAGGTGCTGGTGCTGGTGCAGATGTCACTGCTTCAGGATTGTTTGCTGATATTATTCGAACTGCCAATAAATAATTTATGGATCAAATCAGAATATTTTCACCGGCTACTATTGCTAATATTTCCTGTGGGTTTGATGCCTTAGGGCTGGCACTGGACGCCTTAGGAGATGAAATGCTATTTCGTAAAACTTTAAACAAAGGATTGCAAATATCTAAAATTGAGGGAGCTAACCTATCTTTTGATATTGATAAAAATGTTGCTGGTGTAGTAGCAAACGTTATGTTACAGCAACATCCCGTTGCGTTCGGAATTGAGATAGAGATTTACAAAAATTTCAAACCTGGAAGTGGATTAGGAAGTAGTGCTGCCAGCGCTTCTGGGACTGCCTTTGCTATTAATGAATTACTCGGAAAGCCTTTTTCAAAATTAGAATTAACGAAATTCGCTATGCTCGGTGAAGAAGCCGCCTGCGGTTCTCAGATAGCCGATAACGTAAGCGCTGCCCTCTATGGAGGATTTATTTTAGTACGAAGTTATGAGCCTTTAGATATTGTACAATTACCAACGCCATCACATCTTTTTGCTACTGTAATTCATCCTCAAATAGAGATCAAAACAGCTGATGCAAGAAATGTACTAAAATCAGAAGTGCCTTTAAAAGATGCTATTACGCAATGGGCAAATGTTGGTGGCTTAGTCAGCGGATTATTTAAAGATGACTACGATTTGATCGGTAGATCCTTAAAAGATGTGATTGTCGAACCAGCTCGCAAGCATTTGATACCACATTTTGATACAATCAAACAAATGGCTATTCAATGTGGTGCGCTGGGTGCCGGTATCTCTGGGTCAGGCCCTACTATTTTTGCCCTGAGTAAAGGTGAAGAAATTGCAAAAAAAGTAGCACAGAGTATGCATGATGTGTATGTTAAGACGAATATAGAATTCATCATCTATACTTCTAAAATAAATTCAGAAGGTGTTAAAATTTTAGATCAAAAATAATATGAACTATTATAGTTTAAATAAAAAAGCCCCCAATGTTTCTTTCAAAGAAGCAGTTATTCGGGGTCTCGCTCCAGATAAAGGATTGTATTTTCCTGAATCAATCACACCATTATCGAAAGACTTTATTGAAAATATTGCGACATATTCTAATGAAGAAATTGCATATCAAGTTATAAAACAATTTGTTGACGACGAGATTCCTGAAAAGGAATTGAAAAAAATCATAACCGAGACATTGTGTTTTGATTTTCCAGTTGTAGCTATTGAAAAAGGTATAAAGACATTAGAATTATTTCATGGTCCTACCATGGCGTTTAAAGACGTAGGGGCGCGTTTTATGGCGCGTTGTTTAGGTTATTTTAATCAAAATAATGACCAAGAAATTACGGTATTGGTCGCAACATCTGGTGATACAGGTGGTGCTGTCGCAAGTGGTTTTTTAGGTGTTGACAAGGTTAATGTCGTGATTCTTTATCCGAGTAAAAAAGTAAGTGAAGTTCAAGAAAAACAATTAACGACGCTTGGGCAAAATATCAGTGCCTTAGAAGTTGAAGGTACTTTTGATGATTGTCAGGCTATGGTAAAAAATGCCTTTTTAGATGAAAGCTTGTTAGATAAAATGCAGCTGACTTCAGCAAATTCAATCAATGTAGCACGTTGGCTTCCACAAATGTTCTATTTTTTCTTTGCTTATAAAGAATTGACAACAACAGATAAAAAATTGGTGTTCTCGATACCCAGTGGAAATTACGGTAATATTTGCGCCGGTATGATGGCAAAAAAATTAGGCCTCCCTATTCATCAATTCATTGCTGCAACGAATGCCAATGATATTGTTCCACAGTATATGGAGACAGGCGAATACCATCCAAAACCTTCTGTGCAAACAATTTCAAATGCCATGGATGTTGGCGATCCAAGTAATTTTATTCGCATTCAAAAAATTTATAATGGTAAGTTTAATGCATTAAAAAAAGATCTTCACTCCTATGCATTTACCGATTATCAAACACGCGAGGCCATACTGCATCTGTATGAAGAGTGTAATTATATTGCTGACCCTCATGGTGCCGTAGGGTATTTGGGAATAAAAACATATCAACGTAAAAATCCAGACACAATGTGTGTGTTTTTAGAAACGGCACATCCTGTAAAATTTTTAGATGTTGTAGAACCCGTTATAAATACATCAATCGAATATCCCCCTCAAATCAAAGCCGTTATTGATCTAAAGAAAGTAGCGTCAATGATCAGTAATTATGTTGAATTAAAATCTTTTTTACTCAGTAATTAATCATTAGTTTTGTTTCAATATAAGAGATGGCATTCTGAACATTGAAGAAATTCTATTCAGATATTTAACGCTATTCTTTTGATTTAAACGAATATTCAAATGAAAAATACTGCTTTAACATCTATACATGAAGCTCTTGGGGCTAAACTTGTACCCTTTGCCGGATATAATATGCCCGTTAAATATGAAGGTATAAACATAGAACATGAAACCGTTCGCAACGGAGTTGGTGTATTTGATGTTTCACATATGGGCGAATTTTTAATTACAGGTCCCAATTCCTTAGCCTTGATTCAAAAGGTCTGCTCTAACGATGCCTCAAAATTATTCGATGGAAAAGCACAGTATAGTTGCTTACCAAATACATCTGGTGGTATTGTAGACGATTTGATCATCTATAGGTTAGCAGAAGAAAAATATTTACTTGTTGTTAATGCTTCTAATATTCAAAAAGATTGGGATTGGATTTCGTCGCAAAATGATGTTGGTGCAGAAATGCGTGACCTCTCAGAAAATTATTCACTCTTAGCGATACAAGGGCCCAATGCAGCGAAAGCAATGCAGCAATTGACTTCGGTAGATCTAGAAAACATGAAATACTACACCTTCGAAGTTGCTAATTTTGCAGGTATTGAACATGTTATCATTTCTGCAACAGGGTATACCGGTTCTGGAGGATTTGAAATTTATTGTAAAAATTCTGAGGTAGCACAAATATGGAACAAAGTATTCGAAGCAGGTGCTGATTACGGAATCAAACCAATTGGTTTAGCTGCAAGAGATACGTTGCGGTTAGAAATGGGTTTTTGCTTGTATGGTAATGATATTAATGATACGACTTCACCAATTGAAGCAGGTTTAAGTTGGATTACTAAATTTACCAAAGAATTTACCAATTCAGAGAATTTAAAGAAACAAAAGGAGCACGGACCAGAACGTAAATTAGTTGGTTTTGAGTTGAATGATCGCGGTATTCCTCGTCAGGGATATGATATTGTGGATGGTAACGGACATAAAATCGGAGAAGTTACTTCGGGCACCATGAGTCCGTCATTAAAAAAAGGAATAGGATTAGGCTATGTGCCAACTATTCTTACTGAAGTCGGTAGTCAAATACATATACAAATTAGAAAAAATGCAATACCTGCTACAGTGGTGAAATTGCCATTTTATAAGGGATAATCGTCCTTGCTGAGTGTACTAAAAAACAGCTATCTTAATGTTACGCTGTTTTATGTTATAACAGATTATTAGGCTACCCTCACAACGACAAAAAAAATAACACACATGAAAAAACTATCAGAAGACCAAATAAAAGAAAATTTAAAGCGATTTCCTGAATGGGAATATAGCAAAGGCGGTATTGAAGCTACCCTACAGTTTGGCGATTTCAAAGATTGCTTTGCAATGATGACGCGTATTGCATTCGAATGCGAAAAGCAAGGACATCATCCGAATTGGTATAATGTATATAATCGCTTATCGATTCGCTTGTCGACACATGATGCTGGCGGAGTCACCGAAAAAGATTTTAAATTGGCGGAGGCAATTGAAACGTTGGTTGCGAATCAGTAATTTTCTTTGAATTATAACCTCCTTAAAATAAAAGAACATTCGACATAAATTATGGTAGTATTCAATTTTGAATGATTGAAAATATACAAGTAAGCCTCTAGATAAGACACGTTTTGTAAAACTTACAAATACTTAACAAAATGTTAAATTTTAAGTTCTGCTCTAAAAGTGTTTAATTTTTTTCTATATTTGTTAAACAAACTTGTAAATTTTGATATCATGAAGCAACTATTCTATAAACTTATTTTCGTTTTCATATTTTTATTTCTTATTTCTGGTGCACCACCAGAAGATACATTTCAAGGTAAAGCCTATTACTTTTCAAAATCATCGTTAGAATTAGGTACATGGGGAGCGAGAATGAGCGAAGGTCAGAAAAAACAAATACAGGAGCGTTTAAAAAATAGGTTACAAAAAACCTATATATTGACTTTTAATAAAGAGGAGTCTACTTTTAAAGAAGACGAAAAATTAGATGCCATTTCTGGAGCTACAGATTCTTGGGGTAAAAACTTCACTGCGGGCGAATCATACAAGAACATCAAAACAAATAGTCTCGTACAAAATCAGGAGTTTTACGGGAAAAAATTTTTAGTAAAAGATAAATTGCAGAAAATGGAATGGAAAATGGGTTCTGAAAGTAAACAAATAGGAAACTATACTTGTTTTAAGGCTACAACCCTGATACCTACTACTGACCTGAATTGGTATAATTTTTCCTGGAGTGAAATTAGCACTAAGGCGGCAACAGAAGATACAGAGGTAAAGCAAATTGAACTCACTGAAGTTGTTGCATGGTACACTCCTCAAATACCGGTAAGTCAGGGACCTTCAGAATTTTGGGGTCTGCCGGGCTTAATTTTAGAAGTCAGTGTAGGAAATACGACAATGCTTTGTTCGAAAATTGTCATGAACCCGAAAGAAAAGACAAATATTAAAGCTCCTGAGAAAGGAAAAGTAGTTGCTAAAATGGAATATAAAGAAATCATCACGGGAAAAATGGTAGAGATGAGAAACAATCGAGGAAGACCTAGAAGCGGTCGATAGTCCTGAATGAAGCAAAACTATTTAATTTTCAAAATCATCTAATACGCCTTCTGATATCCATTCAGCTAAAGCTTGACGGTTAACAGAATATAAAATGCGACGTTGGTCTTTCTTATTTTGGAGGTTACCAATTTCAATATACGCCATAGCTGGTAATGTATAATTAACTAAATATAAACTTCTATCAGAGAAAGTGCCGTTATACGCTCTGTTAGGCTGATACTTTTTATATTTATCTTGGAAAATTTTATGAATACTTTCGGCTAATTTTTTGCCATTTTTACTTTTCTTATGGTGATAAAAAAATACATCTATATTCTCTCCTTTACTTCTACTATCGACGTGTGTAACAATTAGCCTTCTATATGCACCTTGGTGTTTGGTATATAACGCGTTTACTGTTTCGGTACGTTGCTGCAGACGTTTCATTTGACCTAACGGAATTTTCTTATTTGGGTACACCAACTCGTCGTAATCTACAGCAAGTATTCGTTTATTTCGTATACCGTCATTTTCATCTCTAACAATCATATAAACTGTAGCACTATGAGAAATCAATTCTTTCGCCAGGCGCAAGGTGACATCATAGGCATATTCGTCTTCGGCAAGCGTCTTATTATTGTATGAGGTTATCGTACCAGGATCTGGCCCGCCATGTCCAGATATTAAATAGTATATATTGCCTTGTAATCGCTTACTTTTTATAACTGTCTCTTTAAACTTGTCACCGAAAATTTCATGAGAAACAATCATTTCAGGCTTATTATCAACGACTTTTGTCTCAATTGAATCATTTTTTATAATTTGGGGTAATACATAAGTCCGGCCCGCATATAAATGAATACTATCTCTTAAATTAGAACCATTCAGTTCAATAAACTTTTCATAATACTCATACGGATTAATGCCTTGTTCACGGAGTAAAGAATAGATGCCGTCACCCTTTTTTGCGGTTGCCGTTATTGTGGAGTCCTGAGCACATAGTGCTAGGCTAAAAAACAAGAAGAAACATACGTAACAGATTGAAAATTTTAGGTTCATTTATACTATTATGTTAATTCGGGATGTTTACCTACTACTCCATCAAAGTAGCTATAAAAATGGTTCATATCTGCATCCATATCCTCGGTCAAATCGTAAGGTTCTGAAATACGTATTTCTTTGTGTGTAAAATCAAGTGTTGCCATGACTACGGGAATATTTGCACCTTTTGCAATATAATAAAATCCTGTTCTCCAAGTATCCACTTTTTTGCGAGTCCCTTCAGGAGACATTCCTAAAATAAATGCTTCTTTAGCATCGAAAATTTCAACGATTTGATCGACTAATTTGGTGTTTTTTGTTCGGTCTACTGGTGCGCCTCCGAGCCATCGGAAAAAAAAGCCGAAAGGCGGTTTAAACAGTGAAGCCTTACCAATATAATTGACTTTGGCCCCTTTAATAGACTTTGCCATAATAGCTATTGGAAAATCTTGCCAGCTTGTATGTGGTGCAGCGATAATGAGGTATTTTTTTAATTTAGGAAAATCATTACTGATCTTCCACCCCATCAAATGAATTAAAATAAGCTTTGATAAAAATTTCATTATTCAATGATAAGATATTAATCACAAAAGCACAAATTCTTACAGATATTTTGTAATATTATTGGCTTAAAATTACATCTATGAAACAATTGCTAACCATAAGCTTTATATTTCTTTTTTCAATATGCTATAGCCAATCATATACCTCTAGTGATGGGCCCATAATTAAAAATTATGGTAAAGTGTATACAATAGAAAATCTAGCACTCAACTTACAAAAAGATAAAGAGTACAAAGTGATATTTGATATTTACACGAATACAACAAAGGAAGGTGCAGTAAATCCCTTAATAAACACCGTTGCGCGGTATCTAAATATGCATGGACAAAATGGTATTGATGCAAAAAATATGAAAGTAGCTTTCGTAATGCATGGAAAAGCTGC
>RCNB010002403.1_pt1 | contig 11514 bp, 13 predicted proteins | sample 2041321 | NCBI WGS metagenome assembly RCNB01 (sample SAMN09708232, study PRJNA481090) | Marine sediment metagenome, whole genome shotgun sequencing project.
AAGAGTTGCGCCTTACGGCTTGAGAACAGTAGCACGCCTTGCATCTGGAGCTTTTTACTGTGTCGTCTTTTTTTGTAGACTTTTTACGAGTCCATCATCTTTCCAATTCCACCATTTTAACAATTCCGGGTTATGTTTATTATTGGAAGCAAAATATACAGAGCTCCTAAAAACATATAAAACACAGCGATCAATATGTTTCCCGCGGATTTCACACAGCTTTTCATATATTGTTTCTGGATTCTTGTTTTTCAAGTCAGAAACCTTTGTGAAGCCCAAATCAATAAAAGCTTGAGCTATTTTGTCACCAACTCCTGGTATGGTTTGGAATTCTTTGGTTTTCAATTTTTTTAACTTTCTGTTATGTGGCAGACTTAAATTCTTCCTGCAAAACCTTGGCTACCTTAAGGCACAAACTCGTCGCTGATACTCTTGCCAATAATTCAACCTAAACAAGAACAAGGTTTTCTAATAAGAATCAGCATCTTTCAAGTTACAGGTATTTCATTAAGAAACCTAAGTCACCATGTCCGGTCTTGAAGTTAACTCCAATACCCAATGTTCCTGTCCATACAACTTGCCCCTTGATCTTTATGGGCATATCGGTACCAGGTGGTGTGAACACCATACTCAGTTCTTGTCCTATATTCAAAGGCCAGCGAGTTACTATGAAGGTTCCATTATCGCTTATATCTCGCACAAAGTCTGTGTGACTCACTTCAGGGGTTGCTCAATCAACTGGCACCAGGCATTTCATTCTAAGGGATTGTCTTCGTTCAGGTGATTGCTGAGCTTCAAGCATTTTTACCGCTCGCTTCTGTTCAGCCTCTAACATATTTTGGACTAGCTTTAAAAGCCGGTCACTGACTCTAGTACAACGTATAACCCGAACTTTTTGAGAATTTACCTTTCTGTGGACAACCAGCTGATATAACTGCAAGATAAAAGTTTTTGCCGGATGACTGGATGAGATGTGTTATTGCGAACTACCGAAATATAGCTTGCCCTTCACCAGGTATTCTGTTGGCGGGAGGAGATGGTAATACAACCTGGTCTTGGGTCTTGCACCTCTTTAAATTTGCGTGTGCCCTTACGTTATTTTATCACAAATACTGTTTTGTTCTTAATTCTCTTTTTGGTGACATTTATAACCTTGCTCGTAAAGCCGGAGAGAACATTTTCTGCATCCGTATTCCCTGCAAGTGCACCGGTCGGACCCTTTTCAATAACCGCAGATTTTTTTAAGAAAGTTCCTACAAGAAGCACCCCAACGGTTCCACAAAACCACTGACCTACAATGAACAGGATGTCAAGATTTGCACCGGTAGCAGCTCCTGCATATTTTAACTCGTTGGCGGTTCCTATGCCAACCGCAGGAAAAAGGCTTGATATGCCAAATGTAGCATACGTAATAGTCCAAAACAAGGCGATGTTCTTCAATATGTTCCAGGCTTTTCCTCCTTCTCGAACTTCGCCCTCTTTCAGGTTTCTCCCGGCAATGTAGGCTGGAAGAAAAATTGGAGCCGCAAAGAACGTCAAAAAAGGAAACAGCATACTTTTTTCCTGTCTCTTTCTTGCATCTATAACTGCCCATATCCCTAAAGATATATTAAGAAAAAACCACCACATGACGAAAGCCATCCTCCATAAGTCCTGAAGTGATTTGACTCAAGTTAGACCAGTCAATTACCATCGAAAGCCCCAAGATATCCAGAAGGGAAAATCAAGCGCAATCCCTGCCCGCTCTTTCTCGTCGGCACTCTTATGGAAAACCTTGAGGCTTTCTGGCCCTAACGTGAGTACTACCCAAATATTTAGTTGAAAGGGGGAAGGGTAAGCTGAGAGGATTATCTCATGTTTTAGGTATCTAACAACATATCAAGGAAATTAACACCACTATTGATACGCTATTTCCAGCCACATCAGAGATGTGTGTCACATGGCTTATAGTAAGAGATATGGGTCTTTTAGTGACCAACAGCAAGCAACCCGCTGGCTGCAAGGCTTAGAATCACGACTTCCAGGACCGCCAATACCGCATATATCTTGTCATTATTTTTTAAAAGCATCGGTATGATGGCCAAATAACAAATAATTGTTGTTCCCGCCAGGATGGCAATTCCTATAAAGTTCAGAAAATCCCCGCGGTTTAGCATGCCGGCCCAACTCCAGCCCGACCCGATATTGGCCTCGTGCAGATAGTCGTTGACGCTCATGGACCAGTAATGGGAAATTTTTTCAAGTGGGATATACGGATCCATGATACCAAAGGCGTAGATGGCAAAGGTAATAAAGAGGGTGGCCAGCCCTACATACATCCCTTTTTCAAGGATTCCGGCATAGCGGAGCTGTTCCGGGCTTGCTTTCAATGATACTTCTTGATTATTCGCCATGATCTACCTCCTGATTGAATAGTAGAAAATCTTTAAAATAATATTTCGGTTTTTGTTATTAACCTATGCCGAGGCCTTTTAATAACGCCTTTACGCCTGCAAAAGCCAGTATACTGATTACAATCCAACGGATGGCGGTAGGCTTGGCAACCACAAGAAGTCTGACTCCCACAAATGAGCCCAGCATAATCCCCACCACGGATGGAACAACCATCAAGGGGATGACACATCCTTTGTTCATATACACCCAGGCAGCGGAGGTATCGGTAATAGACAGGAGAAACTTGCTGGTTGCAACGCTTATTTTCAGAGGCGCCCCCATCAGGAGATTGAGTACCGGCACATTTGCCCAGCCTGCTCCAAGCCCGAACATACCTGCCATGACACCTATTATCACAAACAAACACAGGCCCTGCGCGGTGCGATGTATTTTCCAGTCAATCACTTTTCCCGTGCTCTTCTCCTGATATATGCCGAAAATCCTTAATGTAGTAGATATCTTGTCCGCCGTTCCAACCTCAGGATATTCGGATTTCTTGGCGATAAGCATTAGTATGCATATTCCGATAATAGTTCCACCCAAGGAAATTTGAACTACATTTGTAGGCAGGGCAAGACCCAGCATCGCCCCCACAATTGCACACATCGATGCAATAACGCCCACGGGGATGGCAAGCCGCAGGCTGGCCAGATTCATCTTTAAGAGGCCTGGGCCTGCCGCAAGCGCCCCGGACAGGGCCACCAGCAATCCCGCCCCCCTCACGAAATCGAGGTGAAATGGGAAAAAGCCGCTTATTATGGGCACATACAAGACGCCACCACCCACTCCTCCGAGCACGGCAAATATGCCCATGACAAAAGTTACTATCAGCAGCACCAAAGGCCAAAACCACCACGCATGGGGATCAGACCCCGAGGCTGCGGATTCGCTTGCAGCAGCCATTACGGGGCTGCTGCAAAACAAGACAAACAGCATCGTTAATTTTGCCAACAAGCTACAACCCTTTCTCCCTATCATCTTGGTTTCCTTCCCTAAAACAAATCAGATTTTATGCTAAATTAGATTTTCTAAAACAAAACTTACGTTCACCCAACTAATCTAAAACGCGTTCTTTTATTATATTACCGAAAGATTGTCAAGGCTGAAAATCGATTAAAGTCTTTCGCTTGCCAACCCCCCCTCTGATTTTTGAGATTCACTTGTTTTACCGATACATAACTTCAAACTTGACTAAATCAACCAATTATTGTAAAGATAAATCCGCAGGTGGTGTTTCTTGAGGTATTTTTTGCGAAGCAAGGATTTTCAGATGGTTATCCTGTCACATCGAGGCGCGTTGTTGGTCTGGTGGCGCCGGTGCTCAGAGGAAGCAACCTTGTCCGGAGGATATGGCTGCAATAATGTATAAGGAGGAGAAAGCATGAAGGTATTGCTTGTGGATGATGAAATAGAGTTTGTGAACACACTTTCCAATCGACTGGGAATGCGTGGTATCAGTACGGATGTGGTTCACGACGGGCAAGAAGCCTTAGATTACGTAGCAAAACAAGAACCCGACGTAATGGTGCTTGACCTGGAGATGCCGCGGGTACACGGAATGGACGTATTGCGCCAGTTGAGCAAGACCAATCCAAAAATCCAGGTCGTGATTTTAACTGCATTCGGCTCTGAGGCCCGCGAAAAAGAGGCAAATAATTTAGATGCCTTTGATTTTCTGAATAAGCCTGTGGACATTGACACCTTAGCCGATCGCATTCAGGGTGCATACAGATTCAAGATGGAAAAGACTATGGTCGCCACGGCATTTGCAGAAGAAGGAGACTTCGACACGGCCAAAGAAATTGCAAAAGATGCAAAACGATTTAAGACCGCAGGCGAGATGTTTAAAGATAAAAAATAGTAGCTTCTTTATTCACTTGGAATCAATGCGTGGCAAGACACATCGAGCTGCATTGAATGAGCGGGGTTGCCCAATGCGGTTTCAGGGCCAAATAGCCGGGGGTAGTCAAAGCCCGGAGGGGATTAGGCTTATTCCTGATGAGTGTGCAGGGTTGTATTTGAAATGCCGATGCTCGACAAACTAAAACCAGCCTTTTGGAGCCATCGGAATGTAGAAACAGGTCCTTACAAACACCTCTTTAATTATCGCCGTACTTGGTATCTTGCGGTCCTGGTTACTTCTTGTGTAGTTCTTGCCCCCTTGGTTTTTATGGCCGTAATTGATTACAGGGTCGCAAAGCACGATGTGGAGTCAGAAATAGTCCTGCGTACCGCGCGGACTGTCTCTAATGCCCAGAGAACGCTTTCTTTCTTCCTGGCAGAACGCACGGCAGCGCTAAAGTTCATTGCCAACAAAAACTCCTTCCAAGCTTTGAATAAACCCGGGCGGCTAAAAAGTCTCCTTGAGAATCTCAAAATTGCCTTTGGAGGGTTTAGTGATATAGGAATAATCGATGCCTTCGGATACCAGAGTTCCTACGAGGGGCCTTACGAACTTGAGGGCAAGAACTATTCCGACAAGGAGTGGTACAGAAAAGTAGTCGAACGAGGTGTATACGCTAGTGAGGTGTTTCTCGGGTATCGCAGTGCTCCCCATCTAGTTATTGCAGTAAAGCGCGTCCTGCCTGGGAAGGGCTACTATGTACTTCGTGCTACCCTGGAAACAGAAAAGTTTGACGGTATACTCTCAAACCTCAAGCTTTTCGGCCAAGGGGAGGCTTTTCTTATCAACCATAAAGGCACGATTCAGACCCCCTCCCTAAGCTACGGAAAGGTCCTTGAACAAGCGACTTTGTCCGTCCCCGAATATGCGGGTGAGACAAGGGTATTGCAGGGAAACAACGACAACGGCAAACCCCTTATCATCGGTTACAGGTACATCGAGGATACCCCTTTTATACTTATGGTAGTAAAGCTCAAAGAGCAACTCATGAAATCTTGGTACAAGACCCGCGGGGAAATCATCTGGTTTTTGACCTTCAGCATCGTAGTCATATTGGCCGTGATCGTGACAGGCGGGACGTATCTGATAAACAAGACATATCGTGCGGATGAAGAGCGTGTCATCAGTTTGCACCAAGCTGAATATGCCAATAATTTGGCTTCCATCGGCCGGCTGGCGGCCGGCATTGCCCACGAGATAAACAATCCGTTGGCCATAATCAATGAAAAGGCAGGTCTTATTAAAGACCTTTTGGCATTGAGAGAAGAATGCCAACCAGACAAAAAACTGATAGCACTTATAGGTGTAGTCGAGTCCTCTGTAGAGCGGTGTGCGACCATTACCAGAGGGCTGTTGGGCTTTGTCAGGCACATGAAAGATGAGATCGAGCTCATTGACCTAGAAAGCCTTATAAATCAAGTGCTCGGTTTCCAGGGCAAAGAGGCCGAATACAGATCCCTGGATATTAGGGTAAACGTGTCTGAGGATATTCCCCGGTTCAGGGCGAACCGAGGCAAGTTGCAACAGATCCTTCTGAATCTCATCAACAATGCCTTTGCAGCCCTCTCGGATGGTGGACATCTGGAAATATCAGCCTCTCAGAATAGTGGGGATCGTGTTTCAATCACGGTTAGCGACGACGGTTGCGGCATACCTGCAGAAGTCATGAAACGAATCTTTGCCCCGTTTGTTTCTACCAAAAGGGAAAAAGGCGGAACAGGGCTTGGCCTGTCTATTACCCAGCGACTTGTCGAGGCAATGAACGGAAACATTGATGTAAGTAGCGAGGTCGGGAAGGGAACGACTTTTACTATCTCTCTACCAATTCTGGCAGTTGAAGAGGAATGATCAAAATGATACGGATACTACTGGTTGACGATGAAGAGGATCTTGTCTCCGCGCTTGCAGAACGACTAATATTAAGAGGATTTGATGTCGATTGGGTTACAAGCGTAAGGGATGCGATAAAATCAACAGAGAAAAAAACTTATGATATAGCCTTGCTCGATGTAAAACTCCCGGGATTGAGCGGAATTGAATTGAAAAAGAAATTGGAAGAGATATCTCCAGGCCTAAAATATATCTTTATGACAGGGCATGGTTCACAAGATGATTTTGTAGCCGGATCAGGCGAGGCGGGAAGAGATTACTATCTTGCAAAGCCCCTCAAAATTGATATGATTATCGAGAAAATAAACGAATTGGTCAAGGAATAGGGAAGGGAGAAAAAGTATACCATGACCCCGGATTGGCATGCTATAAGCAAAGAAGGGCTTCAGTTTTTCGGTAAAACAAGCGCATCCATCTCTCACGACATCAAGAATGCCCTGGCCATTGTCAACGAGCACGCCGGGCTTTTGCAGGACCTCACTCTTCTGGCAGACAAGGGCAAACCGATCGAACTTGAACGGCTTAGGACTATGAGCGAAAAGATAATAATCCAGGTCAGACGGGCAGACAGCATTGTTACTAGTCTGAACAGATTTGGCCACAGTGTTGATGCAGACGTCAAGTCTGTTGATCTGGCCGAAATCCTGAGATTTGTTGTCTCGCTATCACAAAGATTAGCCTCAAGGCATGGACTTATCCTGGAGTTAAAGCCGGCGAAAAAACCTATAACAATTGATACCAACCCTTTTTTTCTGGAAAATCTACTATGGCTGTGTATTAATTATAGTATAGACGCCGGTCGTGAAGGGGGAAGCATTGGGCTCGTCGTGGCGGGGACTGAGAACGGAGGGAGTGTCACGTTGACAGGGCTTTCCGGGGCGTCGACAGCATTCCCTGGTGAGGGGGTAAATGCCTTGCTGGAGGTGCTTGAAGCTGAAGTCTTTGTTAACACGGTGGCCGGAGAACTCGTAGTCAACCTGCCCAAACAGATAACTGCTGAAAGTACATTAAAATCATAGAGGAGGGCTCTTAGATGAACAAACGTATAATGATTGTGGATGATGAAGAGGAATTTGCCGGATCGCTGGCGGAACGTTTGACTATTCGCGATTATGATGTGATCACGTGCATAAGTGGCGAAGATGCCCTTGAAAAGCTTAAGGGCCAAATATTAGACGTTATCATCCTAGACGTACTTATGCCAGGCATGGGCGGGGTAGAGACACTGCGGGAGATAAAGAAGCTCTCCCCCCTTACGGAAGTGATCATGCTTACAGGTAACGCAAGCGTGGAGTCAGCCATCGAAGGGATGAAACTGGGTGCTCTGGATTATCTGATGAAACCATGCGAAACCGATGATCTGGTGGCCAAGATCAACATGGCGACCCAAAAAAAGGATGAACAAGAAGAGCGGATTCGAGAGGCCAAAGTCAAGGAAATCATATCTTCGCCTATGTCTGTTTTAAAGAAATAGAAAAACACGCCTTCTTCTACAACAGGCCACACCATTTGTAAAAAGCGGACCCCGGAGGGGTTATGCGGCGGATTGTATCCCTGCCGAGCATCTGCAAGAAATCACAGCGATATGGCGAAATCCCAACCCATTTCAATCGCCAACCAATGCGGAAGAAGCATTATTGACCGAGAGAAATCCAAGCCTGCGTTTTCGATATGATCCCTTATTGCCCTTGAAAATGGACTTGTCGCCGTCACAATGGACGTGAGTACCACCGGAGCGTCTTCTGTAGATTCCGGATCGTTTACGGCGAAACAGGATAGGGGATGCGAACAAACGAAATGCGTTCGACACACGACTGGCCTCACGGGATAGGCGCTGCACGCGCCATTGACCAGCAGAGGGCAGCAAGGGTCGTAGTTGGAAAGATCTGTCTGCACGTCGATGTTGGCCGACTGATATCTGCCCGGCCTGGAATTGTCCCATTCATGCCATTGTTGCGTTCGCATCCGAAGGTCGTTTATCTGGTCTATGGACAATTCCCGCTTGACATATTGCGCCAAGGTGTGGGCCTCTGCAATGTTCGTCAGGATATGAAACCGGCAACAGTGATAACAGCCCAATTTACAAGTTGGAATGATGCCATCTTCGCTACGCAACCGATCCAGCCCGCATGCAGTCGCTTCATCCACCGAAGAATACACGCCTTTGACGAAGTTCTCTTGCGCTGTAATTGGGATATCGGCTCCGAATTCCTCAGGGCCTATACCGAAATTGCCATTCTCAATCAAGTTCATCAATCTCCTTTTTTCTACAGGAACTTCAGACATACACAAAGCAACAATTCCGACCGCCGTGAGCCGCCGGAGTTATTGCCCACATAGATATTCATTTCTAATCTCCTCAAAGGTTCTTTCCTATGTCCCCAACATGTGTTTCTACAGATTCCCTTAACATGTCACAAACAAAATAGGCACCTCGCCTCACGGTGACAAGGTGCCTATGATGATCAAACAGCTCTATTCTAGAGTTTAGTAACGTTCAGTGCCGAAGGTCCTTTAGCGCCCTGTTCCACGTCAAAGGACACCCGGTCACCTTCAGCAAGGGTTTTAAATCCAGACCCGCTAATGGCGGAGTGATGGACAAACACGTCCTTGTCCCCATCCCGCTCAATAAAACCGAATCCCTTCTGGTCACTAAACCACTTCACAATTCCTTCTTCCATAGCTATTATCCTCCTTTATTCTGCTTTCGTACAGTTTCAGGAGTTACTCTGGAAAGGGCTGAAGAATCACATCTGTGAGACAAAAGATGGGATTAAAGCGAGTTCCAAAAATAGGGATCCTGATTTCCGTACTCGATCCCGTTCCTTCACATCACAAAGGGTCAATGGGAAGGCGGTACTTGGACCGATTTACTTTCTTTAGCCTGTCTAGGGCTTATGTGTCAAGAAAACATCGAGGGGCATGATAATTTAGTCTGTTAGAAATAGGGCAAATCAAAATTGGTTCATGTATCTGATTGATTTTTTAATAGAATTCTGCAGGATATTAAAAATCCTATCAAACATTTTGGTGAAACAAACTGGCATCAGAATGGCTTTGCAGTCCCACCGAAAATATAAAAAAGAAGCATGAACATTAGTGCCTGGATGATCCAGCCAATCAAGCAAACCCCCACAGCACGTAGCGTGCTGGTGTAATCCAAGGCTTGCCTGACTGCGATGACCATGGCCACTAGCATCCAGACTGAGGTCACCAAGAAAACCAGCCTTGCCAGTCCTGGAATAATTCCTAACACTCGGACCAAACCAGGGGAAGTCGAAAAGCCAATGGTGCGTAGCAGCTCACCCACATCTGCTCTGGTCTGGGGCTCTGGAAGAAGTTTTGTGCCAATCAAATAAGTGAGGTAGGCCCAGATAAACCAACCAATAAGGGCTGTAATGGTTCCTACCAGGATCCCGCCGAATCCCCCCCTTGCAACGGTTCCTATTCCGGCTGCTATGCTGGAAAGAACAACAACCCACATGGCCTGACGCAGTGCTCCCTTATCAGCTTCAACCTCTTCATACAGATTAATATCTAACTTGGCAGCACGAATGATACGGTCGCTAAAATTAGTCATTGGACCCTCGCAAATCTCTGCAACGTTTCAAAAAGATGTTCTTCTCGTCAGACAGCTCCTCAGAACCTGCGACATCTGGCGATTTCAACATTTGCTTGACGTTTATATTTGAAACCACAGCCCTTGTCAAACTCTTGCGGAAGATCCTGCCGAGCCTAATAGGCTGACAGGGTGCCGCGAAGCGGCATAAACCAGCTTTTTACGAAGCCATCAACTCTTGAGATCAAAAGTCGCGATACTGTTCGGCAACCTAAAAAAGTGGACATTTTCACTATTTTAACGTCATTTCAGTCACCACTTTTTGGTCAAGTGCTATGAATACTACATATATAAAGAAATCAGCGTTGTTTTTGGCCACGCTCTTGTAACTTAGTAAGGCCTATCTCATCAATTTTCTTTTTAAGCCCCTTACCAACCTGTTTCGCTCACTCTTACACGCCTTCTTTTCCTCTAAGGATAAGGATTCGATTTCCTGTATGGCTTCTGCAGCAAGCACAAAGTCTGGATCTTCGTTCAGAGCTGCTACGTGGGATTCCCTTGCCTTATCAAAATCTCCCCAATCGCTATGCTTGATCCCCTGGAGAAAGTTGAAGAGGGCCTCGGTGCTGGTCGTAAGAGGCTTTTCCAGCTCTTTTCTTTCCTTGGATAAAAGCTCAATTTTCAACAGCTTGATAATCTTGAAAACGAGGTCTTTTTCCATGCGAAACAACTCTGAAAGCAGCTTACCCTCCGCCATGGCCTGACCAAACACCCTTTCGGTGGACACTTTCAACAGATCAGACTTCAACTGGAAATTCTCCATCTTTCCCTTGACAATGTCTCCTCCAACCAGGTGTTGAGCTCCCAACAATCTTCCCACGCGCGGGAAGGTCTTGGCTTTAACCAAGCCGGAAATACCAAATCCCAACTCCTCCACCAAGGCCTGCATTTTTACCCTTTCCAGTATATTAATCTCTTTTATTTTGGAAAGATCAGTAATGAGCATCAAGGTAAGACCCTTTTGAAGAAGGTCCAACTTTGACCAACCTGTCTGGTTGTGAAAGTAAAGAACAGCCAACGTGTTGGGTGCAGTCGTGGTCTTGAGAGTCTTTTCCTGTTGCAGCGCTTTTTTTGCCCACAATTTGACTTCTTGCGTAATCACCTGCCCAGCCCATAAAGAGGAGGTTAGAACAAGCCAAATTAGCGTAAAGGTCAACAGGATGCTAAACCATTTTCGTCTCATAAACTTTTCCTGCTACGGGTAAAAAAGATCGGGCTCTTTATTCATTCGGTTCTCCTCCTTCGATGTCCTCCTAGCATAGTAAGGGGGTGATGTTGCCTTCTATCCAGTTACATAATGCGATTCCGGAGAAAAATCTAGTAGGTGAAGACCCTACTTTATGACTGAAAACACTGTATTTTCTGCGGGCCGTCATGCAGGATGTTCGGCTTAGCCTAATGTATGAAAGCGGGCGACGTTTGGCAGGTAAAAAGTCATTGAACACAACATCTTGAGGTTATGTTCGGACATTGGGGATCACACATTCCTCGCCTTATCGCCACTGCAAAGATTCAATAGATCTCTTTTGTTTATCACAAATATTTTGGGCTTTCAATGTGAGACCTTTGCAAAACGCCCCCTTTTGTCCAATTCCGGCGTTAGGCTTAAAATTTAATCCTCGAAATACTCAATGTATAGCGCTTCAGGCTGAGCCTGAGGCTTGAGAAC
>RCNB010004624.1_pt1 | contig 11513 bp, 10 predicted proteins | sample 2041321 | NCBI WGS metagenome assembly RCNB01 (sample SAMN09708232, study PRJNA481090) | Marine sediment metagenome, whole genome shotgun sequencing project.
ACCATATGGTCAGTCCAATCAACCGTTGCTTCGTTACCGACCGATACCGAGAACACAATATCCTTATATTGATTGGCCAGGTTGATTAAACGGTCGACTTCCACGGTATTGGCACGCCGATTCGATAGCAGTTGCTCGTCGTCGAAGTGCGCACCCCATGGACAATTGGGGTTGCTCACCTCGGCGCGCATATCTGCACCCAGCATTACCTTGAAGACAAATCCTTCACGACGAATTACGTCCAGCACCAGCTCGGCATGCCGACTGCAATCATAGAGTCGCAGATATTGCCAGTGGTGTTCGAGGATTCGCAGATCTTCGCAAATCTCATCGTAGGAAGGGTAAGTACCATCGGCAGGGGACTGGTTTTCACGATATCCCGAGTAACAAATCGCTTTGCCAAACTCGAGCGAAAACTCTTTCTTTTTCATAAATCCACCGCTAAACAATTTTTTCAATGACGTTCGCTTAAACATATTTCAGGTTTCCTTCTTTGTCCCACAACCCCCAGTTGGCCCCCACATCTCCCTCATCGCCTACCTTCCAAGATTCGTCGAACGATGAAAAATAAAATATTTCGATATCTTCTTCACTGGCCCATTGACAGGTTTTGATAAAATATTCCAGTGCATTGTCGAGTGACGGGACTGCCCCCCCAAAGGCGGTTCCAACGGTCGGCCAGCCGGTTTCGCTGATGATGACTCGCTTGCCATTGGCCACATTCATCGCTCGACGATACATCTCTTTCATAAATAAAATCGCGTAGTCCGCAGGACAACCTTCCCAGAACGGATAGCAGTTCACTAACAACAGATCGCAGGCCTCGGTAACACGCGGGTGATTTTCAAACAAGAAATACGCATCGACATAACTAACTGGAACATCGGGCACCGCGGCACGGGCACGATTAATATAATCAATCAGCTCGTCTTCGGTCAGATCTCCGCGCAACAGTATTTCGTTACCCACCGCAAGGATATCGGCATGCCCGGCCTGGGCTATTTCAATACCGTTTGCGAGTTCGATTTCATTGGCTTCCTTGTCATCGGAAAGTCCAATCCCGACCATCGTTTTCAAACCATTTTCGTGCGCAATAACAGGCGTCTGTTGGTTACCCTCGATGCAGGAAAAGCTGCGAATCCATTTGACATAGGGCTGGATGATACTGAGCCTGGCACGGATCTGCTGCTCACTGATTTCAGTACCTGGCGCCTGGCCGTCGATATAAGGACTGAACGAAATGCCGTGGATCTTGCGCTTCAAGATCTCGTGTAAAAGCGCAACTTTATCCTCCTGCGGTACGCTAGAAAAATCCGTGCCCAGTAACGGCACCGTGCCATCGAAGCGATTTCCGGCCACCCGCGGCGACACCGCCGCACTCGAACGCGAACTCACTTTATAAGAATCATCATCAGTTTTTGACACTATTCACCTCTTGGTCTCAGTTGCTCAATACTATTCGGAATCATGGCTGGTCACGCCAACGCTTTCATAGGCGCTGCCTAAGGCAACCGATGCTCCGATCAGTGCCGGGTAATCGGTATCGATCACGTATGTGGGTATCTTCTGCAGGTAATTCGTGAGTCGGCCATGCTGCTCGAAACGTTCACGAAAGCTGGAAGCCGCGAAAAAATCTAAAATTTTGGGCACGATACCGCCACCGATGTATACCCCGCCGCGCGCACCCAGCGTCAAAGCGAGGTTTCCAGCGACGTTTCCCAGCGCACCACAGAATATTGAAAGCGCCTCGGTGGCAATCGAACATTCGTCGCGGATAGCCAAATCAGCTACTTCTCCGGGTTTAAGCTTTTGGGCTTCACCACCTGCGAGCCGCGTCAGGATTTCGTAAGTCATCGATAATCCCGGACCCGACACGAGCGATTCGTATGACACATGATCGAGTTTTTCGCGCATCACCTTGACGATCTCGATCGCGCGTTCATTGATCGCCCCATAGGTCACGTGGCCACCTTCACTTTCGAGCGGGACCCAATGATCACCGGCCGGTATCAAACCCGATACCCCCAGCCCTGTGCCCGGACCCAATACTGCCATAGGATGACCTGCACATCCCTCCCCGGATCCAATTTTGAAACACTGGTCCGCGCCAAGACTGGGCAACGCGAGTGCCAGCGCGGTGTAATCATTCAATACTTTGAGATGGCGTAACCCCAATGCTTTGCGGGTCTCGCGAACGCTAAAGCTCCAGCTATGGTTCATCATGTTCAACTGATCACCGGTCAAGGGCGAAGCAACCGATATCGCTGCCTGATAGGGCGCTCCCAAGCCGACCTGTTGCAAGTATGCCTGCGCCGCATCGACCAGGCTCGGATAGTCGGAAACCGGCAGATTACGCGGTTCAATTGGAGCCTTGTCACCATCTGCAATCAGTGCAAAACGCGCGTTGGTGCCGCCAATGTCCGCGACCAAGCTATACTGCATTGTTTGCATTAGTCATCCTCCCCAACCCAAAAGCCACGCATCTTAGACAGTTACCTAAGCCCTGTATATATCGCCTAGCCATGCTGACTCTCGGCTGCGACGGATGACAACTGAGGTTTGGCTACTCGAAGTTTGACCGGTGACTTATGCAACTCTACGCCGCGACTCAAGGCCACGCCGACCGCAAGCACATCGACAATTGCCAGATGCGCCATGCGTGATTTGAATGGCGCATATAAGTCCTCGTCTTCGAGCGAATTCATCGGCAGACAAATGGTTGCGATATGCGCTAATTTCGACTTAGCCGCAGTAATCGCGATCACTTTTGCGCCTGCCGCAAGTCCAAGCTCGGCACTCGCGATAATGTCTTGGGTGATGCCACTTTGCGAAATCGCGACCACAACACAGCCCGGTTGGAGTAAAGAGGCCGAAACCGAATGCACCGTCGGATCGGAGTAAGCCACCACCGGTACGCCCAGTCGAAAAAACTTGTGCTGCGCATCCTGAGCGACAATGCCTGAACCACCCAGACCGTAAAACTCGATCCTGTCGGCAACCGTCAAAATCTCGACCGCCCGCTGCACTTGATCGGCTGGCAACGAGTCTCTGACCTTGATCAGTGACGCTATGCCGCTATCGATTACCTTGGCAATCAAGTCCGGGGCTGATTCGTCTATCGATAAATGAGCCTCACTAAAATGTGCGCCAATGGCTAGATCCTGCGCCAATAGCAATTTGAAATCCTGGAAACCCTTGCAATGTAGAACACGGCAAAACCGAATCACACTGGGTTCACTGACACCCGCTTCATCGGCCAGCAAACTGATCGATTTACGCAGCACCTTGTAGGGGCTGGCGAGCACCGCATCCGCGACTTTTCTTTCCGCCCGGGTCATCTGATCCAGATTGGATTTGATTTCATTCAGCATTGCAAATCACTCAACGTCATTGCTCTTCGATCCAGGCTGACCCATTAATCGGCAGCTGATGGACTTAAGGAACCCGCAGTGCAAGACCCCGAATCCTTGTTCAGCGCCGTGGCGATGATAGATGGCGGGCATTAGCTTGCGTGCGGCCAGGTCTCCCGTACTGCCAAATATTATCCGGTCAAATGAGACAACCTCATTCAAATCTATTCTCCCGCAACCAACCGAAGGGTTTGCTTAAGCAGTGTAATTACTGTAGTAAATTTACATACATACTAGACTAATCTAGCAAAAACATTTTTAGTTTTAGTAAAATTTTATTAATTTTTGTTGCTATATATATTTTATATTACGAATTATCCATTATCTAGCACAATTTCAGACAATGTCTATGCACATAATAATTGAATATTTTTTGTAGTTTTGCTACATTTCTCCGATTCATTCAACCGAAAATCAATAGAACAATCTTGCCAAGTTAACCCTCCGCCCCTACCAATATCCCAAAATAATTCAGCTACGCAGTGCCGCCAGCCGAAGCCGTTACCTCAAGCAGATCGATGTCGCTATCGAGCAAGGCACAATTCGCCAGGCACTTTCCTGCACCAACCAGACCCAAGCCCTTTCCGCATTTCCGTCGCCTGAAAAACAGGCCATGATCGATATCCGCTAACCCAGCATCAGCAATATATCGGCTTACCATGACGTGCTGCCGACACATAAACCACTGCAAAATATTCCCACAATTATCAAGCAAGCGACCGATAAATCGCGCGCCGCGGTAATCTCTGCATCAATTTAAAGTTACCTAAATTATTGCAGCGCCTTTTTTGGCTGACGATCAGAATGGAACAAGCCCCAGTTTTTTTCTGCTTTAGCCATCGGATTGTCACCATCGAAACCACCCTTCCATTGCTCATCAAACGATGAAAAATAAAAAGATATGATTCGATTTCGCTTGGCCCAAGCATCATATTGATTGAAGAATACTAGCTGCTCGGCTTCACCTGCCACACCGATCAAGCCACCTTCATAACTACCATCGTTATAAATGCGGCTGGTCGGCCAACCGGTCTCACAATAGGCAATCGTATGATTTGGGAAGCGATTTTGAATATCCTGGTAGATTGACACCGTCCATTCCATCGAGGCTTCAAGTGGCTGATTGTTCCAGAAAGCATAGGCATGAAGACAAATAAAATCGACTTCGTCGGCGATCTTTTTGGCCTGTGGTTTGTTCCAGAAATTATAATCATCGCTCACCGTTACCGGTTGCGAAACGCGGTTACGCAGCCTTCGAATTTTTGCTATGACGCTATCCATATCGTCAATCCGATGATAAGACCAGTCGACAAAAATTTCGTTGCCAACATTGACTGCTATCACGATGTCGGTGAAACGGTTGGCGAGCGTGATTGCCAAATTGACTTGCCTGGTATTTTCCTCCGCCGTCTTATGCGCATCCAGCCAGATCCCCAGCATGACCCGGATCGGCAGTTTATGTTGCTCGATCACTTCGAGGATATGTTGCGATTGAGGGTCCGATCCATACAGTCTGATCAGATTCCAGCGCGCGGATAATATTTGCAAATCTTCGAAGATATCGTCTTTCGAAGTCAAATCGCCCGGGCTCTCGCCATCGCGATAAGCGCTATAGGAAATTCCATTGCCAATCCACTGTCCATCAAGAATCGGATCAAAGTTCCTTTTTTCTAACGCAGAAACATGCTTCACGGATTCATCTTCTCCCAGAATATGAGTGTTACAGGCGCCCAGTAACAACAAGCAGGCGAATAGCGCAGAATAAGTTTTTAGCATAAATCGATTGCCTCGACCTTCTCTATCGATCGGTTATAAGCAGTAACTAGCAGCTCTTGCTTCTCAAAATTGAAAATCTAGTTTTTACCCATGACTGGGAATGGTTAAGAAGCATATTAAAGATTTACCTGCCAATATCAATCCGCGAAATCCAATCCGGAATACATCCTTTTCTCAGTTATAAACCGTAATCCCTGAAAATTCGTGCTCCGTTCGCGCACTAACAGTAGGCGCCATGAGGCGAGCAGCTGATTATTTTCAACTAAAAGTCGGCAAGCAGCCCAGCACCATCAACGTGGTATAAATGAAGATAGATTTTAACGATTTTAGTGTGACCATTGCTGCTCACCTCAATGAAGAGCAGTTCGCGTTTGCAACAATGAAAGCGCATAGAATGTGAAGAATGCTTGATTAAGTGCGATCGGTATCAAATGCCTAGCTGTCTGCGGTGCGATGGCATTGACGATGAAGTTGCCGATCACCAAGGTCCAGAGTGCCAGGTGAAACCGATATGCCTTGCATGAAATCGAATCCTCGAGTGACTAAAATGAGCGGCAACAGGGGGCGAACAACAGGCTCAGTCCAAATCAGGCGGTTGCCAAACTTCATCTCAACAACCAGAGATTACAACGCTAGCGACACATACCTGACACCCTCTTCAACCTTCGCCTCCATTGGCAGCCTGGATTGACGCATCAGCTTTGCCATGCCGATATTCTGTGCCAGCATTGTTGCATTTAGATGCCGCAGACCCAGTTCACGCGCGCAGTCAATGAGTCGATTCAACAGTATCTTACCGATACCTCTGCCCTGGAACTCATCGGCAATTGTCATGGCGATCTCCGAACCTTCAGCCTCGCCACGGTCTCGGACAAATCGACCAACCCCTGCGGGGAAGCGTTGCGAACCACATTCAATCTCTACAACCAGGGCGACGTGATGGACGAAATCGACCTCGGTGAAATAGCTTAGTTCTGCTGGGGTGAGATCAGACTTTACTGAGTAAAATCGATTACGCGCCGAATCTTTGCTGAGATTCAGAAACGCTTCTCGTAACGCCTGCCGATCGCAAGCTTTGATCGCACGCAAATAGACGGCCTGCCCGTTCGGCAGGATCGCCCTGGTGGCGTACGAAGTATCTCTAGCTGGCTTCACCGGAGCTTAACCCTCTATTTCGATAGTCATCGAGACAAGTTCAACACAAGGAGGCACTATTATGACGCGCGACGGTCAGCTTGCTCTGAATCGGATTTGCACCCATCTACCCTGCACCGTCGATAGACACCAAGGGCGATAACCCTGTCGTGATGGGCGTTCAGCAATGCGCTCACCCATAATCTCAATCGACCGCCACCGCTAGATCGCAAGCGCCACGCATTTACTGTTTGCACCGGATTTGCGCAATCGTCAAAATAGGCTTCGCCATTGGCGCTAAATTTAATATTTGAATCAAGATTGTTTTTCATATTTCACCTGCTCTTTGTTTGCTCTTTAAAATTTTCGCGAGTTGATAACGGATCGAATGTTTGTATTCGTTAAGCTTGGATTTCGAAAAGTAAATATAGAACCTTTGCTAAATGGCGGCGTTATCCCAGCTCACCTGAACTGTTTTATGATTCGCCAGATGTTGATAATAATAGAAGGTCGCAAGCGCTTAACAAACGAGTAATTATTAACCACCAAGTAAGCAACGGTTAACCGAAATCTGATGATCAAGAGCCTCCCGTTTGGCGCGCTCCGAGTATTCGAAAGTGCAGCCCGGCATTTAAGCTTCAAGCTCGCAGCCGAAGAACTTTTTACTACCCCAGCTGCAGTTAGCCAGCAGATAAAAACACTTGAGCACCAACTTGGCGTGAAATTGTTTAACCGCCACAATCGTGACCTGTCGCTGACAGATGAGGCAAAGCATGGAATGCTCACGCCGACCCAAGGCTTTGACAACCTAATTCATACGGTCGATCTTATTCGAGGCGCTGATCAGGAATCTGAGTTCGCAATCTGGATAGCACCTTCATTTGTCTCCGGGTGCATCCAGCAAATGCACTACTTCCGTTAGGGCAGCGGGACAATACAAGCCGGTCTTTGCCGACCAATAGTGCTAAGATATAGCCAAAGAAGGCGGGGCAACTAAAATCTACCGCCTCATTTCTAGTCGGATAAAAAAAAATTGAGCTTTTGTTTAAAACAAGCGAGCTCGGGCTGTTAGGAGAAAATCGTGCTGCGTCATCCTTTGAATGACAGTCAACCGCAAACCCAGAGAACCTGCAATTTAGTTTTCGCATTGATAGTCGGATTTGCTGTGTTATCGCTTTTTGTAACACCAACTGTGACATTAGCCGCAGAAAGGGAGGCCGGTGATCTGAAGAATGCTTACCTTCGGGTATTAACTGGATCTTCCAGGCTGAATTTAGATGGTGGAAGCATTGAAGATAACAAGCAACTATTAGTTCGACTCGAACTGGGTTATCACCTAACTGATCAGTTTAGGCTAGAGCTCGGACGAAGCCAAAGCATGGACTTTTTGTCAGAGTTGTTTGGCACAGAATTCTACGATTACTCCGAAACCACTTTTGCACTGGCATATGCCTTTCAAGCAGGTCAGGTTCAAATTGTGCCCAAACTGGGCTACTCAGATTATAACGTTCGGGTCAAAGATGGGGGATTATTCAGTCCTACCATTACCACAGAAAGATTCAATGATCAGGATGCTTTTTTCTCCCTGGAGGCCTACTACAAAATAAGCCCCAGTGGCGGTTTACTCGCAGAATGGAGCACAATGGATGCCGAATTTGGCCGATGGAATTCGATCAACCTCGGCGCAAATTTCGAGTTCTAGACTGTAGTGAGCCATGCAACAATGAACCCGTGAAATTCGGACACTTGCGCTTCATCCAGACCTCACTTCCCTTAGTTTGACGGTTTACATTGCTTTAATTCAAGATTTTACAACCTTCCCAAAATACCGTTAGTTCAAACTTACCTAAGTAACAAAACTGATCGCAGCCGGACTAGATAAACTGAAAAACTAATCCAGCGTATTCTAGATCGATGTTGCCAACAGCCGCTATTGCCGATCCATTGAACAATGGCAAACGTTAGACTCCAACCTGAACCAGCCCAAATCTCGATAACTCGAATGTTTCCTACTCAGCGACCACTTATAGCAACCATCCAAATGGGCATTCAATAGCGTCTGTCCCTATGCTCCACCTCGGGACGATTTTGCGGATGCGCAGTCACTTGGCTTACTATTTTCCGGGTGCTTGTTGCCTGGCGATGAGAGTATCAGGCCATTATCGCCTTGGGGTTTCGCTTGCGACTTTAATTGATCGTTTTATTAACCTCTAGAGAATTGGCACTTTACTTTCTATCCCATTCGAATTAACTGCGGTCATCGAAAAATACCAAGTCGCACTCGCCAGGCTTTCAATCAAATAACTGCTCAACCCAGGATTATCAATCACAATAGGGGCACTGTAGCTGCCAGATGACACACCATAGTATATTCGGTAACCCGCCAGATCAGTCAGCGGTGTATTGTCTACATTCTCGGTAGGTGGTTGCCAGGAGATGAGTGCCGTTCCCGTGCTACTCAAAACAACCGTAACGTTTACCGTGCCGTTCACCGAACCGCTGGGCCCATTGCAAACCAGATTGAACTGACTGTTGATTATCAAGCCAGAAACGAGCTGGGATCCGGAGACAGCCTTGTTACCGCTCCAGTCGCCGGAAGCGGTGCAATCCGTAGCATCGGTACTGGCCCAAGTTAGGGTGGTAGAACCATTCTGATTAACCGTGGTCGGGCTCGCCGAGAATGACAGTGTTGGCGGGAGAGGTGGTGTTACCGTGACGGAAACTGTACCGCTGCTGGCACCGCCAGCGCCGGTGCAGGTGATCGTGAACGTGCTGTTCGCAGTAAGCGCCATTATGGACTGTTGCCCTACGACGCTCTTATTTCCGGACCAGTCACCGGAAGCTGTGCAATCCGTGGCATCGGTACTGGCCCAAGTTAGGGTAGTAGAACCATTCTGTGTGACCGTGGTCGGGCTCGCCGAGAATGACAGTGTTGGTGGGGGAGGTGCAGCTACCGTGACGGAAACTGTATCGCTGCTGGTACCGCCAGCGCCGGTGCAGGTAATCGTGAACGTGCTGTTCGCGGTAAGCGCCATTATGGCCTGTTGCCCTACTACGCCCTTATTTCCGGACCAGTCACCCGAAGCAAAACAGCTATTGACGTTGTAACCAGTCCATTCCAGCAGAACGTCTCCATTCATGCCAACCGTTGTCGAATCGACGATGAGCGTTACTTTTGGTGCATTGGTTATTATCGTATCTACTTCACTGGAAGTAGAGCAGCCTGTTAGAAAAACTATGATTACCAGCTGTCCTATCAGCTGTTTGGCAACACATCCTCGGTTTCTACAAATTGGCGATAACATAATCCCTCCATGTGTAAATGCACTAAAAGCATAAATCGATCAGATAACAGTTATCCGATAATGGGTTGGGAATTACTTGCCTTGTGGAGCGATCTGCGCCTTGATGAAGCTTGGCGTGGGGATGGAACGGGAATCGAATCTTTTGAGTTGGGTTCAGTAATGCAAAAAAAAGCACACGACTGAACCCGAAAATTCGACCCAGCTCTGTGCACCTCTATCAGCTCTGGCAACCTGGCTATCTTAACGTTTACACGCCTTAGACCCGTGGTATTGCGTCCCAGTCTTTCAACTGGTTTGCCCTTATCAGATTTTAAGATAGAAGTATAGCACATTCTGAGCACTATTTATGCTATTTGTGACCTCATTCTCGGAAAAATCTGGTGGAAGTGATCTATTTTCTGGAATTACAGGTCTTCAGCACTTGTCGGGCCGCGACATAAAAGTGAGTCTAGCTCTCGGCAGAGACCGGAATCGGAGTTTAATCTGCTTGCAGAAAAGGTCGTAACAAATCCGTTAATTTGACTGTTACCGAATTATGCCGAAAGTCGTGCGGACTTTTAGGCAGATGAACTGTGCCGAATCGAGCCCAAGCAATCCCACACGGGCAGCAATCCTCTCACAGGCAAAACGGGACTATTCGATGTTCTTGTGAACTTCGGTCGAGTAAGCACTTTCGACTCCCTGAGCATTGAACGCGGTCATCACAAAATACCAGTCTGACTCATTCATATTTTCTATCAGGTAACTAGACATGCCGATATTACCTATAGTGATCGTGTTATCGTAATCGCCAGGCGCATTACCGTAATAAATCCGATAACCGGCGAGGTCAGTCAATGTGCTTCCGTCCACGTTCTCGGTAGGTGGAAACCAGGAAACAAGCGCGGTGCCAGTGCCAGTGCCTTGACCTACACCAGCAAAACTATCACCTGAATCTTCTACGCAGGCGCTCAAGCTCAGTAGGAAAGCGATACAAATCGGGAATAGCAATTTCCGTGTCAATGACATAGCTTCATCCTCATAGATTGAAAAATCATCGCGCGGAGCTAGAATTCGTGATGCCGCAAATATTTAGGTTCAAGCATGAATCCGAGACCTTGGTAGCAGTAAAGCATAGCTGACATTCTCTTATTTTCTTAGATTGTGATGAAATTCACGGAAAGCCGACGCCTCCGCAAAGATTGGCACATCAAGCTCTTAGCTGATTTTACCGATCCTCGGACAGAGTGCCGAGCTTCGATTATTCGTTATCGAAAACCAACCAAATCTTAACAAATTACTCTAGGTTGGCAAGGTAACTTGCTGTTGGTTAGGGCGTTCACATAGCTGGCCCTGTCTCTCCCGCGACTACGAAACAACGCTAAATTCTAGGCTTTTTTTAGCGAATCTAACAATCTAAACCGATTTACATGAAGCCGGTGGCCTTAATAACCCCAAATATTATGCGACATATACACAGTTTTCAGAGATCGGACCGGCACCCCAGAGTTGAACATTTCGACTATTTGCGTACGATCTAACGAACTGCAGGGGACAAATCTGAGGAATTAGCTGAGTTCTGGCCAGAGTGGTTAGTTACAGCACACGACCCACCTATAATTTTGAATTTGTTTTAAGATAACCGCTTGATTTACGACTAATCTTGGAAATATTACCATTCAGATCGCAAGCCTGAATAACCGAGTGTTGCCAACAAGCAAGGTAATCCCAAAAGAAATGTCGGCTATCGTTGACAAAGGTGTCATTCAAACCGTAATTTCTGAGTTTAAAATAATATTACAAGCGATATATCTTGAACGCCAAGACGCCTAACAAGACCCTGCGCTCTCCCAAAAAGGCGAATTTTCTGTTGGGCTTGTTTATCGTCACAACGATTCCTTTCCTGTTC
>RCNB010004836.1_pt1 | contig 11513 bp, 10 predicted proteins | sample 2041321 | NCBI WGS metagenome assembly RCNB01 (sample SAMN09708232, study PRJNA481090) | Marine sediment metagenome, whole genome shotgun sequencing project.
ACTATTAAGATGAAAGCATTCTTCGAAGGCATAGAGGATTTATTCGTAAACGTACTTTTTTGGCCCTATGATATTTTCCGATTTATGGAAAGTTGGTGGGCAGCCAATACCGTGAATTGGGTATTAGCCATAATTGGAATGGTCGCCTTTGTGTATTGGATGTTGCAATTAAAAAAATCCAATGATAGTGGTGAGGAAGACAAAAGTATTTCTTCTCACTCGTATTTATAGGTCAAATCCGATATCCTTACGATAATTCATTTGATCAAAATGTAGCTTTTCTATATTTTGATAGGATGTTTTTAGCGCTTGTTTGAAATCGTCTCCCAGGGATGTTATTGCCATTACCCTTCCGCCATTAGTAACCACTCTACCTTCTTTGACTTGTGTTCCGGCGTGGAAAACCAGAGAATCTTGAACTTCAGTGAAACCAGTTATTTCTTTACCTTTTTCATATGCTCCAGGGTATCCTCCGGATACCAACATTACTGTAGTCGCCGATCTTTGGTCCAGTTCTAAAACCAACTCATCCAACTTTTCATTGGCTACCGCTTGCAAAACTTCTAGAAAATCATTTTTTATCCTGGGTATAACTACTTCCGTCTCTGGGTCTCCCAGACGAACGTTGTATTCAATCACCTTAGGGTCATCTCCCACTTTGATTAATCCGATGAAGATAAACCCCTTATAGGGCAAATTATCCTTTTTAAGACCCTCTACAGTCGGTTTGACGACTTGCTCGTGTATTTTATCCATAAAGGCATTATCAGCGAAAGGAACCGGGGAAATGGCCCCCATTCCGCCCGTGTTCAGTCCTTTATCACCCTCACCAATACGTTTGTAGTCTTTGGCGGTTGGCAGTACTTTGTAGCCCTTGCTATCGGTAAGGACAAAAACACTCAATTCAATGCCCTCCAAAAACTCCTCTATGACGACTGTGGTGCTTGCGCCTCCGAATTTGGCATCGACCAACATGGCGCGGAGTTCTGCCTTAGCCTCCTCCAAATCATTCAGTATGACCACGCCCTTGCCGGCAGCCAGACCATCTGCTTTAAGTACGTAAGGGGAATGTAACGTTTCAAGAAAGGAATAGCCTTCTTCCAAATTGGCCGCAGTAAAGCTTTGGTAGGCTGCCGTAGGAATCTTATGGCGCATCATGAATTCTTTGGCAAACTCTTTACTCCCTTCAAGCTGGGCAGCCGCTTTTTGGGGGCCTATAACCGGAATAGTTCGCAACTCTTTATCGTTCAAGAAGAAGTCATGTATGCCATTGACCAAGGGGTCTTCTGGACCCACAACGACCATTTCAATGTTTTTTGAAAGTACGGATTTCTTAATCGCTTCGAAATCATTGACACCAATCGGTATGTTTTGAGCTATTGTAGCGGTGCCGGCATTACCTGGTGCCACAAATAACTTTTTCAGTTTTGGACTCTGGCTTAATTTCCAGGCCAATGTATGCTCGCGACCCCCGGAGCCAAGTATAAGAACATTCATTTTATCTGTTTAAATTTCATTATTTATTATCGCTATCGACACCAAAATTATAATGGCTCATTTCAAAAGGTATCTCGCAAAAATAGAAATGTTCTAGGCAATGGCAATGCTCCGTTTTACTAAAAGCACCTCATGTGATTGAAAACATACTCCAGATCATCAAATTTGTTATTTTAAGACTGTGGTATTACTGTGATGTTTAAAATATCGGGGAGATTTAATTTCCGCTCCACAGGTGTAGTTCATCGACAAAACAAAACCACTCAACGGCCTTTAACATGGGTGTTTGTTGATAATTGATAAAATCGTATACGATTTCAAAAGTTTATACTCCGCCTCGACCGTCGCACTATTTCAGGGTTTTCCTTAAAAACATTTGGCTACTTCTTATTCCGATGGTATGCATAAAAAAACCCAGCCGAATCGACTGGGTTTTTTCGTATTACTTCAATCTTTGTCTATTTTTTGTTTTGCCGTTTAAAATCACGATGCTCAGTTCGTTCCAATTCGTCCTTGGATAAGGTCTTAAAATATTCGAAGGTTTTTCGCATGCCTTCTTCTCGACCCACCTTAGGTTCCCATCCCAAAATTTCCCTTGCTTTGGAAATATCAGGTTGACGTTGCATTGGATCGTCTTGAGGAAGATCTTTATAAATCACTTTTTGAGCGGTACCTGTTAACTTGATTATTTCTTCTGCAAAATCACGAATCGTAATCTCATGCGGATTTCCTATGTTCACTGGTAATTCATAATCACTCATCAACAATCGATATATTCCCTCTATTTCATCATCTACATAGCAGAAAGAACGGGTTTGTGAACCATCCCCAAAAACGGTAAGGTCTTCTCCACGTAAGGCTTGCCCCATAAATGCCGGAATAACACGCCCATCGTTCAGGCGCATTCTTGGTCCGTAGGTATTAAAAATACGTACGATACGAGTTTCAACTCCGTGAAAGCGATGATAGGCCATGGTAATCGACTCTTGAAAACGCTTGGCTTCATCATAAACGCCTCTTGGACCAATAGTATTTACATTTCCGTAATATTCTTCGGTTTGTGGGTGTACCAAGGGGTCACCATATATTTCTGAAGTCGAGGCAATTAGAATTCGAGCCTCTTTTTCTTTCGCTAACCCCAAAAGATTGTGCGTGCCTAAAGACCCTACTTTTAACGTTTGAATAGGAATCTTCAAATAATCGATAGGACTGGCAGGTGAAGCAAAATGCAAAATATAATCTAACTCCCCAGGAACATATACAAACTTGGTCACGTCATGATGGTAGAATTCAAAATTCTCCAACTTAAAAAGGTGTTCAATGTTTTTGAGGTCTCCTGTTATTAGATTATCCATCGCGATAACGTGGAAACCTTCTTTGATAAATCGGTCGCATAAGTGTGAGCCCAAGAAACCTGCTGCGCCAGTAATTAATATTCGCTTCATGAAATAGGTGGTGTTTGACTATGTAACGTAAGAATTTTCTAAAAATTGAAAGCAAAAGTAGTTTCGAGCAAAAGAATGAACAATTATTCTAGGCAAAAGACAAATAAGGGGGTTAAAGCCCTTCCTAAATCCCCCTAGAGAACAGCACCGTGGTGATCGTTTTCAAAATTATGCGCAAATCCAATGTAATTGACCTGTTTTTGATGTAATAAAAATCGTATTCCAATTTTTTTATTGAATCTTCCAGATTCTCTCCATATTTATACTTTACCTGTGCCCAACCCGTAATGCCTGGTCGTATCAAGTGCCGTACATTATAGAACGGGGTCAACTTATTCAACTCATCGACAAAAACCCTGCGTTCAGGTCTAGGGCCTATAAATTGCATGTCCCCTTTGATTACCGAAATGATTTGAGGTAGCTCATCAATACGAAATAAACGAAGAATCTTACCAAACGGTGTAATTCGCGCGTCATTCCTGGTTGCCATTTTGGCTCCTTGACTCTCCGCATTGACGACCATAGAACGGAATTTATATATTTTAAACTCTCTGGCGTGCAAACCCACTCTGTTCTGCGTATAGAACAGTGGTCCTCTATTAAAGAAAAGATTCAATACCCATACAAAAGGTATGCTTAGCACAAAAACAATTCCGACCATAAGGATTAATCAAGAAACTGAATATGCGTTGCAAGTATCTGATTTTTTTATTGCGCAACTGCAAAATCTCATAAAAACTATCATTATGTGACTTAATGGGCATGGCCTCATAGGTATTCTCATAAAAGGTAGTGAAAGAGATGACTTCCTTGCCATTTAATATGGATTTAAGCACCATGTTTTCGAGACTTTGTGGCAAATCGTTATATGACTTAATGTTCACAATCATTGCGTCAATCTTATCAGTTGCCGATAAGAAGAACTTTTTATTGATAGCAGAATCTTTTTGCAACGAATACGTCAATTTGACCTTATAAAAGGTTTTCATATCATCTCCATTAATGACTTGAATATCATCTTGTAAACTACCATAGGTGTTCTCATCATAAAGATATAACACATTTTTAGTGTCTGGAATAATGTTAAAAACATTTCGAAATAACAATCTCCACCCCGCTATTTGTACAGGCGTTAGCAACAAAAAACATATTAGGGGAATCCGCCAAAAACTGACATCATACACCAATACCGAGAAAATAAATACCAAGAAAACAAAGATTGCACTGATATAAAATGATTGCGATAGAATATATCTTCGCTTGGCAATTTTCTCTAGGTTATAGAACTCCAATACATACGCCAAAAAAAGATAGGCGATTATTCCAAAACTAAAAACCCCAACTTTTAAGCGCAACGAAATAAATTCCGCATCAATCGCAAAATTTACGAGTACATTGATAGAGGCGACAATAATAGCCACGTCTACGACCAGCAGAATAGACTTGCGCTCAACGGAATTTAAAATAGATGGTCGGGCCATGGCTGGATTACCTGTTAAGTAGACTCACTTTAAGAGTATCAAAAGTAACTTTTCAATTTTAAAATAATGGCGGAAAGTAAATAAAATAACGATTTAAGCAAAGACAAAACCCTCGACCTTACAATAAATGTACTAGTCATTTTTCGTCTAATATGCCACAAAGAGATTCTGGCACATAGACATTTTCTTAGAATAGAGACTTTAAATCTTAATTCTCCTAAATATTAAGATAACGGAATGCACATATTTCAAATATTGGCGCAACTTCCATAATCCACAATGTTTGTTTCCTTTATGATAACCTTAATCTCCTTCCTTAGGACAGGACTTCTTTAAAAACACGGGGTGTATAAGGCTAAAAATCCAACTTAACTTAATGTGCTATTATTGGGGGGATTATATTTAGACAGATTGCCAATTTTTGAAACCTTAAAATTCATCATGATATAGAGAACAAAAATCTGCTTCAATTTTAAAAAAATGGTTGAAAATGAATAGAAAAAGGAATAAATCATAGATAGTTTGGCTACTTTACGATATATATGCCATACGTACTGAATTAAATCAAATTTGTTGGCCGACACTGAATCACTTCTTTTGCGATAACTAGACAAACATTCATTTAAACCATATCCGTCAGTTTTACTTAGTAATCTCAACCAGAGTGCATAGTCTTCACACTTCAGTACGTTTGGAAAATATTGTTTGCCAAAAAATTTAACGTTGTAAATCACAGTAAGGCACCCTATTGGATTATTGTATAGCGCTCTTTTGTAGGTCACCTTTGCACCACTTTGAATAGTAATATTTGTTTTTTCATTATCATCAATCAAAATGTCATAATCGGTAAAGGTGAAATTATAGTCGTTCTTTCGCATAAAGTGTAACTGACGTTCCAATTTTTGACGATACCATTGGTCATCACTATCTAAAAAAGCTATATAGTCTCCTTTTGCGGCTTTAATGGCCGTGTTTCTCGCAATGCCTGCTCCACTGTTCTTTGCTAATTTAATATAGACAATTCTAGAGTCTCTAGCCCTATATCTCTTGATTATATCCGCGCTGTCGTCAGTTGAACAGTCATCAACCAGAATATGTTCCCAATTAGTATAGGTCTGTGCTAAAACAGAATCTATAGTAGATTCTAAAAACTTTGCCGAGTTGTAAACTGGTGTGATAATGGATACTAAATTATTCATTAAAAAATCTAGTCATTAAAAATGTTAGGATGTCTAAAATAGCTCAAATATTACATTACCCATTAAGTGTTCGAAACCATTAGCTACTGGAGACAACGTAGGGACAATTGTTATTGATTGCTACGAAAATACTTGTTTTTAACAATATACTCATGAGTTAATGCAATAGTACTATATAATTCATGTCAAAATCATCAATCGCTACCTCTTACCATTCAATCCATTGTGCCTTCAAGTCTAAAAAGTAAATGTTATTCTTAAAACTGATGATCACCAAATTGTTTTTCCAAGAGATATTAATAGATTAACAACTTCAATCTAAGTTAAGGATTCGCTTCTTATCAGATCCTGCAATGAAATTGAACCGGTTCTCAATCAATTCTACCTATTCGGTTTCTTCAGGAACCTTATATACATGATTTTAAAGAAAAAAGCCTCTTTTTGCAGCCCCCCACTATCGGGAATGATCGCGCTAAAGTTAGAAAGCAACCATGTCATTTCAAAATAACCCGCTGGCTCTGAAACCTGAATATTTTCAGTAGGAGTATTCTCAAATCTCTCTGGTCTTTTAATAGTTCTTGGAGGCCAAAACACCATCACTTCCGGCTCTTATGCAATTTCTTTTAAACCCCAAAAAATAATACGTTGTAAGATTTCTGATAATTCTCTTAGCTTATCACATTGCTTGGAGCTCATTTTGAATGTTGCACACTACTAGCCAAAATTCAATTTAGCTTTTTTTTAAGGTATTAGTTTGCTTTCTTTGTAAATATTTTGTTGCCAAATAGTTAATTCCTTCAAAAATGAACGACCTCTTAAACCAATTTGCCATCGATTCTGGAGAGACGTTCTCTATGGTCAACTACCTCATTAACATTGTACTTTGTGCGATACTTCTATACATCCTCTCTCTGGTCTACGTTAAATTCGGAAGGTCCTTATCCAATCGATACCAACTTTCAAAAGTTCTTATCATAGTTGGGGTTACTACATTTATTATTATCAGTATAGTCAAGTCATCATTAGCATTATCACTAGGTTTGGTTGGTGCTTTATCCATCATTCGTTTTCGAACTGCCATTAAAGAGCCTGAAGAGTTGGGGTATTTTTTCATTGCCATTGCCATCGGCTTAGGTTTTGGAGCCAATCAGCTGTTGCCAACACTTGTAGGGGCGGTCGTCTTGTTCTTGATTATTTTTTTAGCAGGCAGAGGGTCGACAAAAAGTATGGTCAGTCAAAATCTATTGGTGAGCAAGGCTTCAATAGTGGGTGAAGACAAAAGCGCTATTCAAAAAAATATTATGGCCATCTTGGCTAAAAATTCGTCAAGAACGGAACTCATACGCATGAACCTCAACGAAGCCCAAATCGATTATAATTTTCTGGTAGTCCTCAAAGATGTAAACAGCATCAATGTTATCACGAATGATTTGATAAGCCTCGATAGCAAAATGTCCATTTCGTTTATCGACAGTCAGAACATGACCATATAAAACTTTGAATACCTTAAACAAGCACTATGCTTATTAATACCACAAAAAATACCAAGAGCAGCAAAATGGTTGTTCTTGCCATTGTTTTCTTCCTGGTATTGGCCCTACTAAAACTCACCGCCGAATCAAAACCGGAATTATTTGGAATAAAAGCCGACAGCACCAAAAAAGAGGCTAGTATCGAAGCAGCTGTTGTTTTGTCTTCCAAGCTCTATACCGAAGATCTTTTGACCAGTGGCAAAAACAAAATTTATACAAAGGACAATTTTTCACTGTATTTGAATAATGAGCTGGGTGCTCCCACTTTGATGGCGGTGTATAAAGATTCTATTAGTGATTTGCAGCGTAATGGCAGATTTCTAACCTTCTTGTACTTAAAAGATCCTGCGCAATGGAGAGCTGTAAATCAACGCTATGACCATATTGTTTTAAGGCATGAAAAACTTGTTCCAATTAAAAAGGAATTAGTAGAAAACACCTTTTATATCTTCAAATTTCGCTTAGAACACCCCTATTTTAAATTTGATAACCTCAAAAAGCTCGAATTCGTTCGACATGACCCTCAAATAGGCAGGTTTACAGAGCTGTTTTTCGAAAAAGATAGTCTTCCGGAAGCTTACACCATATCAAATACCTTAGGGAAACTTCGGCTTACTTTGAAGTCCAGTGCTCTTGAAAAAATAACTAAAAAAAGAAATAAGGCGTTGGAATCTGGAATTTTGGTATCAAGCGATGATGATTTTGTAAAGGCAAAGGTGAGTGCCAGGGGCCAAAACAGTGTCAATGCTTCTATACGTTTAAAAGGCGATTGGACAGATCATTTAGAACACCCGAATAAGTGGTCGTATCGCATTGTTCCGGAAGGGGAAGAAACCCTATTCGGCATGCGTAAGTTTTCCATCCAACATCCTAAATCGAGGAATTATGTTTGGGAATGGTTATTCAATAAGGTCGTTAAAGACAATGATATTACAGGCTTACGCTATGATTTCTTGGAGGTAGATATGAAGCTGTCGGATACTGGCCGCATTATACCGATGGGTATTATGGCCCTGGAAGAAAGTTTTGACAAGATTCTTATCGAAAACAACCAGCGTCGAGAGGGCCTGATATTTGGGTTCGATGAAACCATGGTGTGGGATGATAGAAAACAGGTGAGGGATCTGCAGTTAGATTATCCTGAAGATTTAAATCGCCCTTCCATACATGAGCTGCCCATTAAAATATACAATGAAAACAAAACCTTGAGTGATGCTGGGCTTTCTAAGCAATTTCAAGCGGGCAAGAATCTCATTCTTGGTCTGCGTGACAAAAAACTAGAGCTCTCAGAGGCCTTTGACATTGACAAATTATCCTTCTACATTGCCCTATGTAATTTATTTGGTGCTGATCATGGGTTGATGGTCGAGAATATTCGCATTTATTATAATCCCGTAACCCATAAACTTGAGCCTATCTCCTTCGATTCCAATTCCGGTTTCAAGGTACGTGCTTTGAGTAGTTATCCTATCGGAATAGCGGATGAGTTGTTTCAAGCAAAGCTCATGGAGTATTATGAACTAGTTTCTTCCGAAGCCTTTATTAATGGTTTTCTAGAGAAATATGCTGAGGACTTGAATCGATTATGTCTAGAACTTTCAGGCGAATTTAATGAGGCAGGTATAGCTATTGCAATTCTGCAGCATAATGCCAACCTGATCAAAAATAAAATCCATCCGAACACAAGTATTCAATCAACGCTGGTTTCTTTTGATGAAAATTCAATGGAATTGGAAATCAAGAATTTTTCAGATTTCCCAATAGTTATCGATGCCTTGGTATTAGAAAATGGCAAATCACTGAACCAACACTATAAATCACGTACAATTGCTCCAAAAGATACGCTCACCATCGACTTTCGGTTGAAGAAGGCCTTTAACAATGCCTTTGTATCTAAAAAAAACAAAGAGGGCGGGTTTCGATACCCTAAAGACCTGTCTAAAATTCTAGTAAGTCATCATTTGATCGGTTCTGAAAAGAGCTTACACGGAGGAATACAATCATTCGATTCTAGTTTTGACCCAACAATCACCGAAAATCTTTCCCTTTCAAACAATGTAAAGGAGTTCGATTTTATTGAAATTGATGAAGCGTCCGGAAAATTAACTTTTATAACGGGTGATTTTCAATTAGAGAAAACTCTGTTGATTCCTGCCGAATACAAAGTGTATATTGAACCTGGATTTAGTTTAGACCTCAAAAACGAAGCTTCGATAATATCTTATTCCCCGCTCACAAGTATGGGCAGTTCGGAAAGCCCCATCGAATTTGTTTCATCCGATAATACCGGAGGAGGTATCTTCGTCTCTAGCACAACCGAAAAATCAATAGTGCAACACACGCATTTTAAAGGATTATCCGTACCAAAAGTAGGTCTCTGGGAGCTGTCTGGGTCAGTCAACTTCAATGAAGCCCCTGTGGATTTAAGTCATTGCTCTTTTGAAAAAAATCGTTCTGAAGATGCTTTGAATATCATTCGTTCAAATTTCACCCTTGACCAAAGCACTTTCATTGACACCTTTTCAGATGCCTTTGATGGTGATTTTGTCAATGGAAGTATTACCAATTCTACCTTTGTAAATTCTGGAAACGACGGAATTGATATTTCGGGCTCTAACTTGACACTAACTAATATCACTATTGAAAACCCTTCCGATAAAGGCTTGAGCGCTGGCGAAGGTAGTACCATGAGCGGCGGCAACATCAAAATCAATGGAGGCGAAATAGGAGTGGTCAGCAAAGACCTATCGACCATTACTTTAACTGATGTGATTATAGAAAACACCCGTTTGGGAATTGCTTGTTTTCAGAAAAAAAGTGAATTCGGCCCTGGAATCGTGAATTTGAAAAATCTTCAATTTTCCGGCAATGAAGTGCCCTACTTAATTGCAGAAAATTCCGATTTGATTATCGATGATGTCATCATGCAAGACAAATCAGCGAATGTTATCGACAAAATGTATGGCAATGAATATGGAAAAAGTAGTAAATAAGCCCATTCAAAATTCTAACATCCGTTTTGAACGTAAGTTTCTCTTTCAAAACTGCCATGTACAAGATATCATACAGAGCGTCTACCGCAATTCGTATGGTTTTCAAGAAATTTTTCATTTAAGAAAAGTAAATAATATTTACTTCGATGATTCCAATTACAATTTCTACAAACAAAATGTGGAAGGTGTGGCCGATCGAAAGAAACTTCGTTTGCGGTGGTATGGTCAAGACACGCTCCTCATCGAAGACCCCACCATTGAAATCAAAAAGAAAATGGGTGAGGCGGGTGATAAAGATTCTTTTCGCCTCAGAGGAATTTCCTTTGACTTAGCGGTTCAAACTCCCAGTGATGTGCATCAGCTTTTATTATCCCCCACACAAAAGTATCTTGCCGTTCATGAGGCACTGAAAAAGCTACATCCAACCTTAATCAATACCTACGAACGTCGCTATTTCCTTTCTTTCTGTGGTCGTTATCGTATCACTGTGGACTTTAATCAGGCCTTTTACAACCCTAATTATACTGTTTTAGGGAATAGCCAACGAAAAATCAGTGACATTGTGTTGGAACTAAAATATGCGGTTGCCGACGATAACGAAGCCCGGCAAGTTTCCCAGCAAATCAAGACGCGCCTTTCAAAAAATTCAAAATATGTCAACGGCATTAATTTGTTGTACCATAATGATTTGGCATAGCCATTCCATCAGATTTTAAAACCTTTGCAACTTTATGTTTACAGGTCAAAAGCCTTTTATCATTTTCTTAGTATTGCCTCTGATTTTTTTACAAGGCTGTGCTAGTACCATGGCGTACTATAAACTTCCAGCAAAAGTATCCGAGAAAACTTTTAATGCGGTCATTGAAATTCCTGCCGGCACGAATAAAAAATACGAGTACAGCCCTAATCAAAAGGAATTCGTTATCGATATGGAAAATGGCAAAGACCGTATCATCGACTTCTTGCCCTATCCTGCGAATTATGGCTTTATTCCTTCCACCCTATCCAAAAGCGACAGCGGAGGCGACGGTGATGCTTTAGACGTGTTGGTTATATCGGAAACCGTAGCCACGGGAACGGTCTTGGAAATCCTTCCTATAGCCATTCTAAAGCTTATTGATGATGGCGAAACCGATTATAAGGTTATAGCAGTGCCCCAAGATAAAGGCAAGCGAATCATTCGTGCCACAACGTATGCAGAATTAGTAGCTGAATACCCAAAACTTCTCGAAATTGTTGCACTGTGGTTTTTAAATTACAATCCCAAAGATAGTAGCTCGGTAGATGGGTGGGGTGACGAAAAAGAAGCACTCAATGAAATAAAGTTCCATTTGAAAGACTAAACAGCCATGCGAAAAGCACTTTC